>Ga0081528_100007_pt1 | contig 248422 bp, 242 predicted proteins | sample HotLakmasection4_FD_71011 | JGI IMG/M metagenome (GOLD analysis project Ga0081528, IMG submission 71011) | Hypersaline microbial mat communities from Hot Lake, Washington, USA - Section #4 (SPADES assembly) (version 2) | ecosystem: Environmental > Aquatic > Non-marine Saline and Alkaline >...
GAATGCCTGAGTAGAGATGACGATGCCTCCGTCTCCGCCTCCCTCCCCCCCCTCCCCCCCCACCCCTCACCCCTCACCCCTCACCCCTCACCCCTCACCCCTCACCCCAAAGGCTAAAATAGTGAAGTCAACTGTGATTCAAAACGGAACGGTCTATGCCTGCTGCAGCCCCCACCAAGACGAAGTACGAAGCTATCATCGGTCTGGAGACCCACTGCCAGTTATGTACCGAAACCAAAATCTTTTCCCCAGCATCTACCGCCTTTGGGGCTGACCCCAACACCCACGTAGATCCGATTGTGCTGGGAATGCCGGGGGTGCTGCCCGTGCTGAATCAAAAGGTGCTGGAATATGCCGTCAAAGCCGGTTTGGCGCTGAATTGCCAGATTGCCCCCTACTCGAAGTTTGACCGCAAGCAGTACTTTTACCCTGACTTACCGAAGAACTACCAAATTTCCCAGTACGACCTGCCCATTGCTGAGCATGGCTGGCTAGAGGTTGAGCTGGTTGATAAAAAGTCGAAAGACGTCACTCGCAAGCGCATCGGCATTACTCGGCTACATATGGAAGAAGATGCTGGCAAGCTGGTTCATGCCGGTAGCGACCGATTGGCTGGTTCCACTTATTCTCTGGTGGACTACAACCGGGCCGGGGTGCCGCTGATTGAAATTGTCTCCGAGCCCGATATGCGTAGTGGGCAAGAAGCTGCAGAATATGCCCAGGAACTGCGCCGCATTGTGCGCTATTTGGGCATTAGCGACGGCAACATGCAGGAGGGTTCCCTGCGCTGCGATGTCAACATTTCTGTGCGCCCCGAGGGCCAGAAGGAATTTGGCACCAAGGTTGAGATCAAAAATATGAACTCCTTCAGCGCCATCCAGAAGGCCATCGACTACGAAATTCAGCGGCAAATTCAGGCCATTGAAGCTGGGGAACCCATCATACAGGAAACCCGTCTATGGGATGAAGGTGGCCAACGGACCAAGAGCATGCGCTCTAAAGAAGGATCTAGCGACTACCGCTACTTTCCAGAGCCCGACCTGCCCCCGATTGAGGTATCTGTGGAACAAAAGACCGCCTGGCAGGCCGAGTTGCCCGAACTCCCCGCCCAAAAGCGCACCCGCTATGAAGAAGAATTTGGGCTTTCGGCCTACGATGCCCGGGTTCTTGCCGATGAACGCTCTATCACCGAATATTTTGAAGCCACGGTGGGGACCGGCGCTGACCCCAAGCTTGCCGCCAACTGGATTACCCAGGATATTGCCGCTTATCTCAATGCGGAAAAGCTGACCATTCAAGACCTGGCCCTTAAACCTGAGATGTTGGCCGAGATGATTCAGCTCATCGAAGCGGGCACTATTAGTAACAAGATCGCTAAAGATTTGTTGCCCGATCTACTGGTTAAGGGCGGATCGCCAAAAGCGATTGTAGAAGAGAAGGGACTCAGCCAGATTTCTGACCCGGCCCAAATCGAGGCCATGATTGACGAAGTGCTGGCGGCCAACCCTGAAGAACTGGCAGCCTACCGAGGCGGCAAGAAAAAACTCCAGGGCTTCTTTGTAGGACAAATGATGAAGCGCAGCGGTGGGCGGGTTGATCCCAAGCTCACTAACCAGCTGCTGTCTAAAAAGTTAAACCAATAGGCCTGGGAAATAGAATCAGAAAAACTTAATAAGGGGTTTCACCCCTTACGGCTTTTTTGGACTAATATGGTATTAGATGCACCCTGATGGTAGGGAGAGCTGCTACCAGCTCTCCTTTTTTCTTGGCTAATTTTTCTCCGACTGCGTAAAAATACCCCAGTCATTTGCCCTTGTAGGATTTGAGAAATAACGACACCTTTGGTTTTGGCCTAATCGTCCTTGGTATAATCCCGGCAAACCCGATTCAGGACGAAGGGATATGGCTGATTGGCAAGTGATTGCTGGGGGAGTGACCGCACCCAAGGGGTTTCAGGCAGCGGGGATTATGGCTGGTTTGAAGCCTTCCGGGGCCGCTGACCTGGCCCTCATTTTTTCGGATTGCGACGCGATCGCAGCCGGGGTCTTCACCACCAGCACAGTGCGCGCCGCCTGTGTAGATTACTGCCGCCAGCGCCTCGAAGCTCGCCCCTCGGCCCGGGCCATTTTGATTAATGCCGGGCAGGCCAACGCCTGCACCGGCAACCAGGGCTGGATTGATACCGTAGACAGTGCCGCCACCCTGGCTGCGTCTCTAAATATTTCCCCCGAAGAGGTGCTGATTGCGTCTACCGGGGTCATTGGCCAACCCATCAAAATGGACAAGCTCAAAGGGGGCATTCCGGAGCTGGTGGCGGGATTATCTGCCGATGGCTCAGAAGCGGCGGCTAAAGCCATCATTACCACCGATTTGGTAACCAAATCCATCGCCCTGGAAACGGTTCTCCATGATCGCCCCGTTCGCATTGGGGGCATCTCGAAGGGGTCGGGCATGATTCACCCCAACATGGCCACCATGCTGGCCTTCATCACCTGCGATGCCACCGTATCCCCCACCCTCTGGCAGGACATGCTGCGTCGGGCCGCCGACCACAGCTTTAACCAGATCACCGTAGATGGCGACACCAGCACTAACGATACCCTGATTGCCCTGGCCAATGGCGAATCACGAACCCCCGCCATCATGGACGAAGGCCCCGAAGCGGAACAACTTGAAGCCATGTTGACCGCTGCGTGCCAGCACCTGGCCAAGGCCATTGCCCGCGACGGGGAGGGAGCGACCTGCTTAATCGAAGTCACGGTATCTGGAGCGGTCAATGCCCATGCGGCCAATCAGGTTGCCCGTACCATTGCCGGGTCATCCCTGGTGAAGTCAGCCATTTTTGGCCACGACCCCAACTGGGGCCGCATTGCTGCCGCCGCCGGTCGCTCTGGCGTTGCGTTTGATCAGAATGACCTGCGCATTCAGTTGGGCAATTTTCTGCTGATGGAACATGGTCAACCCCTGACGTTTGATCGCTCCGCCGCCAGCGCTTATCTCAAAACGGCAACCCAGGGCGAATATCTCAAAACCGATACCGTGGCCATTCAAGTCAGTATTGGTGATGGCTCGGCTACAGGCCAGGCCTGGGGGTGTGACTTGAGCTATGACTACGTAAAGATTAATGCGGAGTATACGACTTAGGAAGAGAGAGAGGGGGCAAGGGAGCGAGGGAGCAAGGGAGCCAGCAGGGAAAAACTGTAGCGTGGGTTAGGCCCTAGGCCGACTTCGCTCTGGTCAAGCCGACCCGGCCCTGGCCGTAACCCACAAGATGATAATTGGCCGCACCCGGCAATGACTGGAACCAACTGGAAGATAAGCCAAAATCAGGGGCAGGTTTCGGAGACCCCCTCAAATTTTGTCGGCTCCCTCAAAAGCAGCGGCCACTGCCAGAGACGCACTGTGGTCGTACCGCTGACGCTTCCCAATTGCGAATTATCTGAGTTGAAACCTACGAGCTGAACCGGAGCATCATGCTGGATGCACAATATTTCCCTTCCTCTTAGGGAGAACACTCTAGCGGTTCCATCATCTCCTCCCGTAATCAAGTATTCACCATTGGGAGCAAAGGCTATAGACCGAATAGGTTGGCTACTTCTAAATTGGACGACCAGACGCCGGAAGGCATCCAGAATATTCTCAGTAGACCAGACCTTGAAAGTGCCGTCTTCGCTAGCGGTTGCCAGCAAGCTACCGTCGGGACTAAAGACAGCATCAGTTAAACTGGCGTCGTGGGCGGTGATTTTGACGGGGTATTTCTCAAAGTCGCCAGTTTGGGGATTAGCCGTCCAAAAATGCAACATACCGTTTTGGGTAGCAACCACCGCCAGTGTTTCATCGGGGCTGAAACCGACATCGACCACTTGAGAATCAGACCCCCAATCTAAAACTTCACGTTGACTGGCCAAATCCCAGCCTTTTAGGGATAGGGCATCGGTAATGACTGCAGCAAAAGTGTCGTCAGGACTGAAGGCAATCTGATTCAAATTTTCACTAACTAACGTCGACCTCAGGGGTTGAGGCAGTCGGTCTAGACCAAAGGCAAGGTTGATATTGCCAGTTTTGACACTGGCGGTATTCTGAGAAAGGTCTTGGGCCGCAGATGAGCTTTGGGCTTCAACCACAAGTTGGTTGGCAAAAGCTGTCTTGCCCTGGGTCAGTGCCCGCTGAGACTGTTGAACGGCAACTCCCGCTGCTGCTAAAGCCAGTAAAGCCAGGACAGAAACACTGCTGCCAAAGATAGTTAACCGACGACGGGTCTGCTGAAGTCGTTCGGTTTCTGCCTGACGACTGCGGTAAACAAATTCCTGCTGTAGGGTATTAGGAATTGGGGATTTAGCTTGAGCCTGGGCCAGCCAGGTTTCACTATCGTTTAGATCCTGCCCGCGCAGTAAGTAATCCTCGGTTTTGCCTTTGGTTTCCCAGTCCCTGGCCTTTACCAGTAAGCGGGTATGGAACTTCACATGATCCAAATCGGTATCTAGCGCCGTTACCAGGGCACGAAAGGCGGTGGCAAAGTCGTCAGTTTCGCGAAAAAACAGCCAGTTGTGCTTTCCCAACGCCGGATGGACGGCTTTGCGGGCAAATCCATCTCGATAGACGATGGGCATCAGGCGCTTATGGTTTGCCGTGGCGTAGTCAATTTCCTGACGGCAGACCTTAGATAAGACAGAGTCAGGGCTAATGACAAAAATGAAGGTATTGGCGGCGTCAATTCCGGCCTGAATTTCCTTCCACCAGTCGGCGGTGAGGGGAATATCTTCCCAGTCAACCCAGGCATCGTACTGGCTTTGATTGAGCGCTTGATTTAAGACCTTGACAAAAGACTGATCTACCCGCGAGTAGGAGATAAAGACATCTGCCATGGCAACACTCCAGGGAGCATGTCCCTACGTATTGATAAGAAAAAAGAGGCTATGTAAATACATAACCTTTGTAAACTACGTTAAGTCCAGATTGAACCTGTAATTTTGCCTTAGGTAAAACTACAGTTCTGGTATTGCACAAGGTTTACTTATAAAAATAGCGTCATTCAATGACAATCTGCTCAGAAACGCTCAGATGGGGTTTTTAGTCGGCGTTGCCCAGAATCGGTTAGTTCGTCTCGGAGAAGGGGGCTATCAACGCATCGATAGCCTCACGATTCCAGCCTCGGGCTTGATGGTCCATCTGATAGGGGGTGACGACCGTCAAGGTCTTTTGCCTGAGATCGGTTTTACCGATGGGGTTTCCCTAGCCGTGCAAGGGACGGGAGAGTTAATATTAATAGCGTATAAAGTTTTTTGGAAATGGTGCTGTGGAGATGGGAACTTGCCCACTGGCTGCAGCTTCCTGCCAACTTTTCTAGCTTGAGGAGCAAATTATGGCACAACAGCTAAAGCGTTGGGAGTCGCCCCGACGCAAGGGCCGAAACGACAAAGGTCGAGGCGGAACCGCCCGACAACGGCAACTGGTTAAGCGTAATCAACTCTTACGGAAACGACTGAACAGCCCAAATTCTGATGGCGGCCAAAAAACTCGCAATAATGAAAAAACTCGCAATAATGACAGAGGGGAGACTTTGCTCCCCTCTTTTTTGTTGTCTGCCATGCCCCCCAGTAATGCCTGAAGGTCCCGAAATTCGTCGCGCTGCTGACCAGCTGCATCGTGCTATTGGTAACCAAATCGCGACAGAAGTCTTCTTTGCCTTTGACCACCTCAAAAAATTTCAAGATCAGCTCTCAGGGTGCAGGGTAACGTCCATTCGCCCTTATGGCAAAGCCATTGTGACCTATTTCGACAACGGGTTAGGGGTTTATAGCCACAACCAGCTTTATGGCAAGTGGGTTACCTGCAAACCGGATGCAGTTCCCGATACGAACCGGCAATTGCGGTTTTCGGTACATACCGCAAACCGATGGGCGTTACTCTACAGCGCCTCTGACCTTGAAATTTTGGATCATGCCGAGGTTCCCCAGCACCCCTACATTGCCAGACTTGGCCCAGAGGTTTTGGATGAGCAGGTATCCCCCGCTCAAATTCAAACCAGAACCCTGGATCAGAAATTTCGCCGCCGCCAATTTGCTTCCCTTTTGCTGGACCAGGGTTTTCTGAGCGGCATCGGCAATTATCTGCGCAGCGAAATCCTTTTTGTGGCAGGCATTCACCCCAGCCTGCGCCCTATGGATTGTCAGCCATACCAGATTGCAGCCTTTGCCGAAGCTGCGCTGGCCATCCCTCGCCAGTCCTATCGCCACAACGGCGTGACCAACGATTTAGAATCGGTCGCTCAGCTTAAGGCCGCCGGGTATCGTCGCCGCGACTATCGCCACTGGGTGTTTAGCCGTAGCCATAAGCCCTGCTACCGCTGCGGCACAACCATCGACAAAATTATGATTGGCGGTCGCCGCTGCTACATCTGTCCCCACTGCCAGCCTGCGAAGGAGTAGCCTTCACAAAACCTTAGCCCCCCAACACAAGGGGATCGAGGGCATAATCCCGCCATTCCTGATGAAAACGCTCAGAAACGTAAGGGGTCAACACCAGCTTGGCTGGATTTCCCGCTTTAACATCAATGCGTAAAAACGAATAGGGGCGGTGGCGCTCGGTTTTGTGGCCGGTGAGCCCGATAAACAGTTGAGACTTGGCCACCAGACGAAAATCGGGCGTTGATTGCGTCTTCGACGGGGGAAAGGTCTCGTACAACATATCGCCCTCAGGACGCTGACGACGGAGGCTGAGACCACTACCACCACATACGACATAATCGATATTGCTGTCGGCATGGCCAGTATCCACCGTTCGTAAATATTCAAAGCAGTGGGCATGGCCATTCAGCACCAAATTAATTGCTGGACGGTCAGGGCTAACTGCGGGCACTGCCGCCGCCACCTGGTCCAGCACCCACCGTAAATTATGACGAATGGCCAGAGTTTGGCCCTGCTGCCACTTGGTAGCCTCAGTCACGTAGGGGGGATGATGGAAATATACGATGCGTCCCCGCACAGAGGGGTCTTGCCAGGATGCAATCAGTTTTTCTTTGAGCCAGTTGAGTTGGTCAACATCGACCAGGCTGGTAGGGTTGAGGGCCAATTGTTTCTCAATATCCAGCAAAATTTCGTCAAATTGCTCGATTTTAGCCTGTAGATCGTCTAAACGCTCTTTGGCATGGGGGTCGGCGTTTTTTAGATGCACGGCTTCATCGATAGCGGCCTGTTTCTGGCGTTCGATGTCTGCCCGTTGCCGGAGCAGCTGTTCAGGGCTGCGGCAGGTCATCGGCTGGTTCAGCACGGGCAGGGGCACATTAAACGTGCTGGAATCGAGGGCAAAAAAATCGATACCGCCATACCGAAAGGTGTAGTAGCGATTGGGCAGCCGGGTGAATTCGCCGGGCTGATAGAGCAGTCCCTGGGTTTGGTCCTGCCAGGGGCCGTAGTGAGCGTCGAGGTGGTGCTCTAGTTTTTCGGCGGACAACCCTTTGAGATAATCGAGAAAGGCTCGGGCGTAGGCATCGCCAACCCCGGAACCATGCCAGCCCACGTTGGGGGTCAGGTCAATGCCCAAAACCTGACGGATAGGGTTGGTAAGCTGAACAAAAACGCTGTAGGCCCTTGGCAGGTTGTAGTAGTCATGGTTTCCAGGCACTGCCAGAAACGGAAACCGAAAAACCATATGGTCGTACCGAATCTGGCGAGGGTCGTCACCTCCTACCAACCACTCGCGGTAGGGCTTGATAAAGTTTTCAGGATACTGCTCACTGGAACCTACCTGGTACACCACATCTCCGGTGTGGAGCAAAAACCGACAATCCGACAGGTGAGGCACCATGTGCTCGGCAATGCGCCGCTGGGGATGGTGGTCAGTGTGGGGGCCAGAACCGCTGTCACCGATAACCAGGAAGGAAAACTCTTCTGTATCCCCATGGCCATCTTGCAAAATTAGACGGGTCTGGTCGATATTGCGGGTTGCCATGGCGCTATGTCGCCAGCATACCCGTTGGCTCATTTTGGCAATCTTCAGGGGAATTGGCGGATCGAGAATCGAAGTCATGGAGTTAACGCTGGCTTTCCTGCAGGGAGAGTTTGACTCCAGGGTAATCTGGGTTTGAAAATTTTGCCGAAACGGGTCTACTCCTGCACTTTATGGCAGGGCTGCAGGGGAGCACTGCTGGCGGTAGAGCATTGGTCTTGCAAGCAGGGCTGTTGGTAGGCGGCTTCGGTTTCCAGCGCTGGCGGGGGTTGGCCAAACACCATTTCGCAGCTGAAGTCTTCAAAATTTGGGGTCATCGTCAGGGGGATGCCAAAGTCTTCGGTGAAAAAGCGTTGGGTGGGCAGTTTGCACATATTGACGCACATGCCGACACAGCCGCTGGCCTCCAGATAACGACATTTTTTGATGTGGACACCGCTGTTTTGCGATCGCTCTCCCCCCTGACCATCCGGCACCTCTACGGTTTTAACCTCACAGGGACCCACCAGCCACTCAAACAGCACCGTCGCAAACCAGGCATTGAGTTCGCAGACCAGTCGAGTCGGCGAAAATAAGGTGCGAATCAACCACAGCACCTGGGCCGGCATCAGAGATTTCAACACAACTGCCACCAGATCCTGCTGCTGCGAGGCATTACGCCCCCGCATAATCTGGCTGGAAAGCTCCACAAACCCCTCATATCCTTCCAGGGAAGGGCGCTGACCAACGGCCTTCGCCATTTTATGGCTAAACAACCAGATAAACAGCCGATCAAACCAGTTGTCGTGGTAGACCGTCTGCCCATCGGCGGCATTCGGGGCTGAAGCTGGAGGAGACTGCATAGCAAATCAGAAAAAAGGTCTCCAGTATAGATTAATCGCTATCGATATTGACCGGAGCAAACTCCAAAAACACTCCCCCCTCCCCCTTCCCTATTCCCCCTTCCCTACTCCCTACTCCCTACTCCCTACTCCCTCTTCCCTCTTCCCTCTTCCCTCTTCCCTCTTCCCCACTCCCTACCTCTACCCAACCCCCTCTCCAGCAAACTGCCGGGCATAAAACTCCGCATAGCGACTCTTCTGGGCCAGCAACTCGGCGTGGGTACCAGATTCAGTAATCTGTCCCTTCTCCAGCACCAAAATGCGGTCGGATCGTCGCACCGTAGCCAGGCGGTGGGCAATAATGAACACCGTACGGTCAGTCATTAGCCGCTCCAGGGCTTCCTGCACCAGGGCTTCTGATTCAGAGTCGAGAGCGGAGGTCGCCTCATCCAAAATGAGAATACGAGGGTTGAGAAAAACCGCCCGAGCAATGGCCACCCGCTGCCGCTGACCACCAGACAGGTTAACGCCCCGTTCTCCTACCCAGGTGTAATAGCCCTGGGAAAACTGGCTGATAAACCCATGGGCATTAGCCACCCGAGCCGCCTCTTCCACCGCCTGAAGGTCAAACTCTTTGCGGCCAAAGGCGATGTTTTGGGCGATGGTGCCTGAAAACAGAGTCATTTCCTGGGGCACTATGCCAATCTGGTGCCGCAGACTCTTCAGGGTCACCGTAGAGACATCCACGTCATCAATCAGTACCTGCCCCTGTTGGGGGTCGTAAAATCTCAGCAACAAATTCACCAGGGTAGATTTCCCGGCCCCAGAAGACCCCACCAGAGCCACCTTTTCCCCCGGCAGGGCCAGCAAATCTAAATCCTTCAGCACCGGCTCCCCAGGGGCGTAACCAAAAGTGACATGGCGAAACTCTACCCGCCCCGTCACTTTGGGCATTAGGGCTGCATTGGGTAACTCTCGCACCGCAGGCTCAATCTCCAGCAGCTCCACCACCCGGTCGAGGGAGGCTTCTGCCTGCTTAAATTCCCCATAGTTGTGGATGAAGTGGTTAATCGGGTCAATCAGCATCAATGCCGCTGCTACGTAGCTGCCAAAGGAGGCTGCGGTCAAATTTCCCTGGGAGATTTGCCAGGTGCCCATAAGCAAAATCAGCAGCACCACAACGGCATAGAGAAACCCCACTACCGGAAACTGCACCGCCTGCAGCCAGGCGGCTCGATACTTGGCCTGGCGGTTTTTTTCAGCTTCTCCGATAAATCGCTCTACTTCGTAATCTTCAGCGGCAAAGGCTCGTACCAGGCGAATGCCTGAGAATACTTCGGTCACCAGGGAAGACAAGTCAGAGACTAAATTCTGACTGCGACGGGAAAAGGTGAGCATTTGCGCCCCAAACCACCCTGCCAACCCCGCCAGCAGGGGAACCAAAATCAGCGCAGTCAGGGTCAGCTGCCAGTTGAGATAAACCATGTAGCCCACAACGACTATCAACTGCAGCATTGAGGGAATGAAGTCGTGAAATAGCTTCAACACCACTTCACCAATGCGATCGATGTCTTCTGTCAACCGGTAAGACAAATCGCCGGTTTGGCTACGCTCAAAGTAAGACAGGCTGAGGCGGTGGATATGCCGGTAAACGTCTTTCCGCAGGTTGAAGGCCACCTCAAGGGCCGCCTTGGCCATGACGGCATCCTGAATGTACTGTCCGATTTTTTGCACAAAAAAACCGATCATGGTGATGACCATGACTCTAGCCACGGCCCTGACATCCCCCGCCGATAGCAAAGCCAGAATTCTGCCAGCTAACCAGGCCAAAATAGGCCAGTAGGCTACGAAAATAATGGTTCCGACCATGGCCTGAGCAATGGTGCGCCATTCATGCCGCACATAGGGCCACAAAGTCCAATAATTTGAACTTTTACGGGGGCGATGTTTGGTCAAAAGAAACCCCTCAAAAAATGGTCAACTGCTCAAACAAGCTATCAGGTTAGAGTATGCCAGCGAAAGCTGTCCCCATCAAAGTCGTTTCAGGGCATGTCGGGACTAAAGGGAGTGTAAGTGCCGCCTAAGTTTTCGACAATGGCGCGAGTATTAGCCACCATCATATGGATGTAAGAGTCTCCCTCGCTACCCGGCGCGCCGATAGAGTCGGAAAAAAGCTCGGTGGGCGATAACATCACCCCGGCTTCTTCAGCGACGGTGGTAATCAGGCGCGGGTTAATGGTGGTTTCGGCAAAAATGGCAGGAACTCCAAGTTCTCGGATGGTTTCGGCCAACTGCTGCACGGTTTGGGCGCTGGGCTGCTCTTCGGTGCTGATGCCAATCAGGGTACCGGCCACCTCTAAACCATAGGCCTGGGTGTAGTACTGAAAGGCGTCGTGGGTGGTAACGAGCTGTTTTTGATCGGCAGGAATGGTGGCGATTTGAGTTTCAATCCAGCCGTCGAGCTGGATGAGTTGGGCGATATATGCCTCGGAGTTTTGGGTAAATTCAGCCTCGTTTTCAGGGTCGAGTTGAATCAATTCATCCCGAATCAACTCCACTATCTGCACCACGTTTTCCACATCGCCCCAAACATGGGGGTCGGGTTCTCGTTGCCCTTCGTATTCAAAATCCAGCGGGTCAATAATTTCTCCCACAGCTACCTGGCGAGCATCGTTGCCGGTAGACTCCATCAGTCGCACCAGGTTAGGTTCCAGATTATAGCCGTTGTAAAACACAATATCGGCTTCTTCCAGGGCAACACTATCCGCCGGGACTGGCTCATAAACATGGGGATCGGCTCCGGGATCGAGAATGCCCACCAGGTCAACAGCATCGCCGCCCACCTGAGCGGCCCAGTCGGTAAGCATAGTGCTGGTGGTTACGACATTTACCAACTCTGAAGTTTCACCCTCTATGGTCGGAGCTGTAGGGGCAGTATCACATGCCGCCAGAGCGGCCATGGCACTGCCCAATCCCAACAAAATCAGGGCTCTCTCGAAAGAACTCCTAACCCAAAACACGCTTATCATCCTATTTCATTATTGTTTCATTTTTGAGAATACCGTATACTCGACGTAGTTTCATAATCGTTTCATTTTTGTAGATCCGGTGGTTTGATTGCTGGTGCCAGGCCATGTTGCACCTTCACCGGACGTTCAACGCTTGTAGCTCAAGGACCGCTGTATGACTCAACCCGCTACCCTCACTGTGGATCACCTCAGCGTCAACTACCGCGACGTGAAGGCCCTGCGCAATATCAACTTTTCCGTGGCACCGGGGCAGCTGGTCGGCATTTTTGGCCCCAACGGTGCGGGTAAGAGCACGCTGGTAAAAGCCATGCTGGGGCTGACGCCCATTGTCACGGGCATGGTGCATTACGGCGATCAGTCTCTGTGGCAGCAACGCGATCGCACCGCCTACGTCCCCCAGCGATCCCAGATAGATTGGACCTTCCCCGCCACGGTGTGGGATGTGGTACTGATGGGGCGTACCCGCAGGGCCGGATGGTTCCGTCGCGTCTCTAACGTTAGCCACCGCATCACCATGGAAGCTCTAGAGCGGGTGGGCATGGCTGACTTTCGTAACCGCCGCATTGGGGCGCTCTCCGGCGGTCAGCAGCAACGGGTCTTTCTGGCCCGTGCCCTGGCTCAGCAGGCCGATATTTTCTTTTTAGATGAGCCTTTTGTGGGGGTCGATCAAAAAACGGAAGACGTGCTGTTCCAGATTTTTCGAGAACTGGCGGCAGAGCAAAAAACCGTCCTCGTTGTCAACCACGACCTGGGGGAATCCATCACCCACTTTGAGCAACTGCTGCTGCTAAATCGCGAACTCGTTGCCTTTGGCCCTCGGGAGCAGGTTCTCACTACTGCCAACATGACCCGTGCCTACGGTGGCCATGTGCAGTTTTTCTCGGACCATGTGGCCTAAGGCAGAGGGGCGTTCCTTCTGCAACAGCTTAATGTCAGGGAGCAGGGGAGCCACAGGGGCAGGGGCTGTATATGTAGCTCCACTTTAAAAGCGCAGTATTAGGGCGAGGGCCGAATGGCGACGGTGGCAGTTTTGAACTGGTTAATTGAGCCGCTGCAGTACGGTTTTATGCAGCGGTCTCTGATGGTTGCCGTCATGGTGGGCATCATCTGTGCCGTGGTGGGTAGTTACCTGATGGTACAGCGGCTGGCCCTACTGGGGGATGCCATTAGCCATTCTCTGCTGCCGGGGTTGGCGGTGGCGTTTCTGCTGGGAATTAACATTTTTGTTGGGGCTTTCGTAGCTGGAGTCATTAGCACGGTGCTGATTGCCTGGATTCACCGCCGATCTCCCGTCAAGGAAGACGCTGCCATGGGCATTGTGTTCTCGGCGTTCTTTGCCCTGGGCATCACCCTCATCACCCTCATTCAGAAAGACAACAAAATCGATCTGAACCACTTTTTATTCGGCAACATTCTCGGTGTGACCGCCAGCGAAGTCAGGGATACCGCCATCATTGCGGTGCTGGTGCTGGCCTGTGTGGCCCTGCTCTATAAGGAATTACTGTTCTACAGTTTTGATCCCCTGGGTGCCCAGGCTAGCGGTTTACCCGTAGGATTGCTCAACGCCGGTTTGATGATCCTCATCGCCATGACGGTGGTAGCCAGCATGAAGGCAGTAGGAGTAATTTTAGTGCTGGCTTTGCTGATTACTCCCGGAGCAACGGCCTACCTGCTGGTGCCCCGCCTGCACCAGGTCATGCTGTTAGGGGCAGGCATCGGCGTGTTTTCTAGCATCGCGGGAATGTACCTGAGCTATTACTTCAACCTGCCTTCTGGCCCGGCCATTGTACTGGTGACCTTCGGGCTGTTTATGGCGGCGTTTTTATTCAGTCCGCAGTACGGGGTGCTGACTAACCCAGCTACATCCACTGGAGAACCACCCATACTGAAAGAAATTAAAGGGTTGTTACGCCATTGAACCCATGGTACTGACATGAGTCATATACCAGGACCAGCTCGAGAACCGTAGCTTTCCCGTAGGCGAAACTCCACTTCTGGCCTTGGACAAGGTTTATTGCCTCTTTTTGTGACACCTTGACGGGGGGAAAAAACCGGAGCTTACCGGCCAATCGCCTTCACCATGCCGATGCCGCCGAAGTAGAGAAATAACACTGCGCCCCCCAGCAAACTTTGAGTGACGGGATCGGTGGAAGGAGTCAGCACTGCTCCCAGGATTGCAGCGCCCAAAAGAACGTACCGCCAGCCCGACAGCATCTGCTTTGAGTTAACCACCCCTAACAGACCCAGCAACATTTGCAGCACCGGAATCTGAAACGCCAGGCCGGTACTGAACAAAAGCAGCAGCACAAACTCAAAGTAGCGGTCGATGGACCACAGTTGCTCTACAACGTCTGCGCCATAGCTAATGAAAAAGTTGAGGGCAGCAGGAATCAGGGCAATGTAGGCAAATACCAGCCCGGCGACGAACAAAACGCTGGAACCCAGCACAATCGGGCCAATGAACCGCCGTTCGCGTCGAGTCAGCCCCGGCAGAACAAACATGACAATCTGGTACAGAATGAAGGGACTGGCGACCAGCAAGCCACTATAACCGGCAACTTTCAAAGAAACGAAGAAATATTCACCGGGAGAAAGCTGTAAAAACTTGGCTCCCTTTGCCGGTATTTCCAGCAGTTCCACAATGCGGTTCACCTGCCAGAAGCAGAGCACAATGCCGACAAATACAGCAATTAGGGCATAAAAAATCCGCTGGCGCAGTTCCTCCAGATGGTCAAAAAGGGACATTTCGACATCATTGGGTACGTCATCCAGGTCAACGCTGGGCTGCACAGCCTTACCGTTGGTGTTCGCAGATGCGTTTTCTGGGGTTTCAAGCTCGGTGGGCGGCGTCATAAATTAGACAGATAGAGCGTCAAGCGGTGAAAAAGCGTTTCTCTATTGTAAACAACCCGTTGCCTGCCCTATAGGCAAAACTGAACGAAACCTGCCGGAAAGGTGGTCGAAAGCTGATATATACCAAGTTCAGATCGAAAACGGTGGCTTTCCCTTAGGCAAAACTCCACGTCTGGACTTGGACAGGGTTTATGACGGCCCTTCAACATCGTCAGCATCCATCTCTGGAGTGATGGTAAGGGTTCTTACATCACCGGTTTGGCCTACGGGGACAGCTTCGTTGCCGTTGATGGATACTTCAACGCCGCCCGCATTACCGGCGGTCAACACCAGCGTGTCTTCAGCAGTCCAGGTTTCTTCAAAGCCAGCTTCGGACGTGCCTTCAAAAACGGTTTCGCCATCGGCGGTTACGCTTAGCCAGCTGCGATCGCTCAAACTCACTTCCACCACCACTGGCGCTTCCAGGGCTACATTGGGAGCTTCCTCCAATGCTTCCTCCGCTTCAGTGTCTGGCAGCAAGTTGGCATTGTCCTCAGGGGATTCTTCCGTAGGCCGATTCACCGTCGACGGGTCAGGGTTGCGTCCGGCAATGGCCCAAATTCCCAAACCAATAATGACCACAAGGGCTCCCAGTCCCGCTATCCAGAGAAGAGGGTTTTGCTTGGGCAGAGTGGAAACAGGAGATGCCGTCTCAGCTTTTTCTAAAACCCGAATACTGTGGCGAGTTTCCGGCTTGACCACGCCATTGGTATCGGCCTGTTCCAACAGCTCCGGGGTGGGCAGCACATCCACAGGGGTGACCGCAAACTCACTCGACAAGGCCTGGCCATCCAGCCCTAAGGCATCGGCATAACGGCGGATAAACCCCTGCACAAATACGGGTTCGGGCAGCTCAGCATCATTTCCATTTTCAAGGGCCTGGAGCAAAACCGGGCGAATAAAAATCTGGTTAGCGATGGAGTCGAGGGACAGGCCCTGCTCCTGCCGCACCTGCCGGAGGTAAGCACCAATGGAGTGCAATTGTTCGATTTGGGAAGGAGCTAACTTAGCCACGCGACCTCACTGAACTGGGGAAACAAAACATCCACCGAAACCGGCATTGAGTAAGCGCAGTCTCAACCCTAGAGTGTGCCAGGATACCGGCCCCTTTGCCAACAATTACTCTGAGAGCTCCCAACTTTGGTCTGCAGAATTACTGAGCCAAGCCAGCTACAGCCCGCCTTTAATATTGGACAAGGTTCATTTTAGTGGGAAACGGCGTTCAACGAAGCAAATCGCTGCTGATATTGTTCTACCTTCTGGGCAATGGCCGGGTCATAGAGTCTGAGGTAGTTCCAATATCCCCCAAAAACGGCCCGCACATAGCCCTGGGTTTCAGGGAAGGGAATTTTTTCCACAAAATCATCGGCATCGGTAAAGCCGCCCCGGTTAATCCATTTAGCCACGTTCCCCGGTCCGGCGTTGTAGCTGGCCACCGCAAACAGAGAGTGATTGTCGTGTTCGCTGTGGGTGTAGTCCAGGTACCAGGTGCCCAGGTTGATGTTGTCGTTGGGATTGTCAAGGTCATAGCCGGTCATGCCGGCCTGGTCTTTAATCCATGCAGCAGTGGCGGGCATGACCTGCATTAGCCCTGCCGCCCCGACACTAGAGCGAATGTTGACCTCAAACCGCGACTCTTGTCGCATCAAAGACGTCACCAGTAGCGGGTTTAGCTGCCGCTTACCCGACCAGGTTTGAATCAGGTCGGCATAGGGGAAGGGATAAACTCCCAACCAGTAGTCGGGCTTTTGCTTAAGCTGGTGATATTTAGCCAGGTCTGCGGGGTCATCCGCCCAGGCCAGGCTAGAGACCTGATAAATACCGTCCAGGTTATCCCCTACCCCCAGCCGCATCAGGCCATCTACATATTGCTCTTCGGGGGAAGGGTCCTGGCGGTTGGCGAATTCAGTTTGCCAGCGTTCCCAGGCCAGGCGGTCCTGCCCCAGTAAGTACAGCTCTTGCAGGGTGCCAGACCCGGCAGGTAGGGGAGAGCGGCGGTTGGGTAGCACCACTCGGGGGGTCTCGAACCGCACCGTCTTAAAATCGCCTACATCCCAACCCAGGGCCACTGCCGCCCGCCAGGCGTAGTAAGACTCAGGATGGGTGCCAATGACCTGTTCCAAAGCCGCCCGGGCAACGTCGGCTTGCCCCAGTTGTCGGGCCCACTTGCCGACCCAAAAACCAGCATCGGCAGCGTGGTCGCTCTGGGGGCTGTACTTCAGCACGTCTCGCCCCCAGCTCACCGCCATGGTCAGGTCTCCCCGGTCGGCAGCATTGAGGGCATTCTCCAGGCGCATCTCAGCGGCGGCATCAGAGTCGGGGTAATTGGTGAGGATGGTCTCGCGGGTAGCCTGAGCGGTTTCGGGGCTACCCAGGTCATCCAGGGCCTCGGCTTTGAGCAGCAACGCTTCTGCTGCCCGATCGGGGAAGCGATTGACCACCTGATCCAGCATTCCCAGGGACGCTTCATCGGGCAGGCTGAGGGTCAGCCGCAGTAGCCCCGTGGCCGTTTCGGGAGCTTTGGGAAACTGCTGATCAAGTTGGGTAAAGAGGGCTATAGCGCGTTCTTTCTGGCCTCCAATTTGTAGCCCTCGCGCGGCCCGGTAAAGGTTGCGGGGCGAGGCCGGAGCATTGGCATAGGCCGGGCCAGCTTCTTTGTAGCTATCTAAACGCCAGAAGCCAAACCCGATGGTCTGCCAGTCTTCGGGGCTGAGTTGGTCTTTAAATTCCTGGGACAGCCGGATCAGGCTGCGCCCGGCCTGGGGATGGTGCAGCCCGGCCCGAGCCATGGTCATCAACAGCGGTAGGGCATCAGCCCGGTAGGGATCTTCCGCCAATCGCTGATGGGCTACCTCTACCGCAGCGGGATGGTCTGGAAAATTCTGCAGCAGCTGGTCCCAATAGGCCGGATTGTCTCTGCCCAGGTCGTACAACAAAGAAGCTACAGCCGGGTCGTCGCTGTAATTTTCTAAAAGCTGCTGACGGGTTTGCTGGGCCACATCAGCCTGGCCTGCTGCAGACTGGGCCTGGGCCAGGGCCAACAAAACATAGGGTGCCATGGCCGGATACTCATGATCCAGCCCTTCCAGCAGAGGAATAGCGCTTCCTCCCCGATCGGCCTTGATCAAATCCAGCGCCATCAAGTATCGCGCCCGGCTGCGACTGGAGGCAGATCGGCCTTCAACAAACTGTTGGAGTTGTTCCTGGCGCTGGTCGGCAGGGCGTAGAGCTAAATTGAGTACCGGGTCATCGGCAGACAGTTGGGCCGAGCGACTAAAGCCGGGAAAAGTCCCCTCGGCTTCTGGAGGCATTGCCTCATCGGGCCGGGGCACATTCACCAGGGCAGCTACCATGCCAAGGGACAGGGCACTGATGCCTGCGATCGCAATCAGGGGCAGGGACGTTTTTAACCGCTTTAGCATAGTTAGCCGCTTAACTCTGATAAGGGTTGTAGCAAAAAAATCAGTGAATGATACCTGCAGCGGAATAATTAACCCATTGTTAACCAGGGAAAAGCGGTCTACCGACTTTTGGGCGGCCCTGACCCAACTCCAAACCGGTTTGACTTTGGTTTATAGTGAATTAGGAATTTTTTTTGGCCTCACCTATAACCTTTACTGACGTTGGAAGCTGTGGACTGGGCACCAGGGGTGCGGCTAATCTATGCTTCCCTGGGGCTGAGGTGTAGTCAAAATTTTGGATTCCATTATTCCATTGCACGTTATTTGAGCTGAATTTAAATGGAGTTTCACGCAACAGAACAGACCGTCCTCAACTGGTCTGGCGACTGCCTGGTGATTGGATTAACCGAAGCCTCGTTGCCCATTTCTGGGGAATTCGCAGAACTCAACACCCAGGTGTCTGGACTTTTGCAGGAACTTATTGATGAAGCGGAATTTACCGGCAAAGCTCAGTCAAAGGCCGTCATTCGTGTGGACAGTGGCAGTTCTATTCGTAAACTCGGGATCGTTGGCCTGGGATCTGCCGACACAATCACCGCCGAAACCTTGAGGCTGGCTGCCGCCGCCGCCGCTCGACTGGCCAAAGCCGAGAAATGCTCTACCCTGGGGCTGAGCCTACCGACGCTGGCAGGAAATCCAGCCCTCTCTGCCCAGGCCATGGTAGAAGGCGCATACCTGGCCCTGCACGAAGACAAACGTTTCAAATCAGACGACGATAACGGCAGTGGTAGCAAAGCTACCGTCGAAACTATTCACCTTTTAGGACTGGCCAACCAAACCGACAGCATTCAAACGGCCCAGGCCATTTGTGATGGGGTGGTGCTGGCCCGTGAGTTAACCTCTGCTCCGGCCAACGTGGTGACGCCAGAGTCCCTGGCCGCAACGGTGCAGGACATGGCCACCGCCTACGGCATGGATCTGGAAATTCTAGAACGGGAACAATGCGAGGCGATGGGCATGGGGGCCTATTTGGGAGTGGCCCAGGCGTCGGATATGCCGCCCAAATTTATCCACCTCACCTACAGGCCCGGCGGGACTCCCTCCCGCAAGCTGGCCATTGTTGGTAAGGGGCTCACCTTTGACTCCGGTGGTCTTAACATCAAAGGGGCCGGCAGCGGCATTGAAATGATGAAGATTGACATGGGCGGAGCCGCCGCCACCTTTGGTGCAGCAAAGGCGATTGGACAACTCAAGCCCAATGTAGAAGTCCACTTCATCAGTGCCGCCACCGAAAACATGATCGGGGCCAGGGCCATGCACCCTGGTGACATCCTCACCGCCTCTAACGGCAAAACCATCGAAGTGAATAACACCGATGCGGAAGGACGCCTCACCCTGGCCGACGCCCTGGTATTTGCTGAAAAGCTGGGCGTAGACGCCATCGTCGATCTGGCCACCCTCACCGGGGCCTGCATCGTAGCCCTGGGGGATGACATCGCTGGCATATTTACCGAAAACGAAGACCTGGCCACGGCCATCTCCACCGCTGCCGACACCGCTGGCGAAAAGTTCTGGCGACTGCCCATGGAAGAGAAATATTTCGAAGGGTTGAAGTCCATCGTGGCGGATATGAAAAACACCGGCCCCCGTGCCGGTGGTTCTATCACTGCGGCTCTATTCCTCAAGCAGTTCGTCAAAGATACCCCCTGGGCACACCTGGATGTAGCCGGTCCCGTATGGACGGAAAAAGAAAACGGCTACATCAACCCCGGCGGCACCGGGTTCGGAGTCCGCACCCTGGTGCAGTGGGTCATGGCGAATAGTTAGGGCCTGGTTAAATAAAGGCCATTGTAGGGTTGGCGTAGGGTACAGGTTCAGCCAATTTCGTCTCAATAGCCAAGGTCGTCATAGCCAAGATAGCCTTCGAAAGATAGATAATGCTGGCGAATTTGAACCATGGCATTTGCCCCTGATAGGGCAGATTTCTAGGGAATCCCTCATCCCTGCGTTCATCCTAGTCCTCTACGGCGTAAGTCGGCCAACCGTTCCTGAAACCTGATACCCGGTACCTGGCATCCTCAGCAAGGGGCATCGTATGTCTACCAGCCAGTAGTACCAGAGCAAAGCCCTAGCATTTTAGAGTGGAGAGCCTGACCCAAGTTCAGTAGATCGCAAAGACCCCACAGCCCTCACCCTAAATCCCTCTCCCAATGTGGGAGAGGGACTTTGAAGCACTTCTGGCTCCCCACTCTTCGAGAAGCAAGCTACGCCCTCCTGGGAGAGGGATTTAGGGTGTAGACGCGGAGCGGCTTCTCGCAGAGTGGGCTGGATCTCGGCAAAAGAGCATGTTTGTGATCTACTGAAGTTAGATAAACCAGAAATCTGGCTAACAAGTTATTGGAGAGTGCCCTATTTTGAATGGGGTTCATAGGTCCGGGCTGGGTCCTGGACAGGTTGGTATATCAAAAAGATAGGGCTGTGGGTAATTATTTAATTCTGATTGTTGTTGGTCTGCTAGCGGGCGTTCTGGCCGGCTTTCTGGGCATTGGCGGCGGTACCGTTATGGTCCCCGTAATGGTGGCCTTAGGGCTAACGGGGGTGCAGGCGGTGGGGACGAGTGCTCTGGCCATTGTAGTGATTTCTCTGGCCGGAAGCGTCCAGAACTGGCGTATGGGCTATCTCAACCTCAACAACGTGTTGCTATTGGGGTTGCCAGCAGTGGTGACTTCGTTTTTAGGAACCGCCCTGGCCAATTACTTTCCTGAATATGTTTTACTAGCAGCCTTTGGATTATTTCTGCTGTTCAATATTTATTTAATTGGAGTTAAAAAACAGGTTGTTTCTCGCGCCAAGCAACAGCAAGATGGGGCTAATGCAGCTTCACCTGATGGCGACGAAGATCTCCCTATGAATCCTCTACTCGCCAGGGGAATTATCGGCGGTACTGCGGGCTTCCTCGCCGGTTTGTTTGGGGTCGGCGGCGGCGTAGTCATGGTGCCCCTGCAAATTTTGCTGCTTAAGGAAGATATTAAAACGGCTATTCAAACCAGCCTTGGGGCGATTGTCATTACCGGACTATCCGCCTGCGTGTGGCATGCTTTAAACAACAATGTACAGTTCACTACGGGTTTGATTTTAGGTATTGGTGGCCTGGTTGGGGTGCAGGTCAGCACTCGCTTTCTGCCTAAATTACCGGATCGAGTGGTGACCTTTATGTTCAGGCTACTCCTGGCATTACTCTCCGTTTACTTTTTTTACAAAGCCTGGAGCAGTTCTGGCACCTAGCCACAGCCATCTTTATACCAAGTCCAGCTCGAAAACGGTAGCTTTCTTTGAGGCAAAACTCCACTTCTGGACTTGAATAAGGTTTAAATTCAATAAATTAGTAGCACACACTACAGTTTACCGATGGGCAAACCTCCTATTCAATAAGACTGATACTTTTTCTGCTTGAGTCACCATGCGACCATGCAGGGACCAGCCAGACCAGCCATGAGGAGAACGCCAGCGGTGTTATTTGATGCCTACGAACCGGGTGATTTTTTCGATGAACTCTTTTTCAGCAAAGGAAAGCCCCGGCCAGAGGCATCGCTGCTGATTGAGCGGGTCAACAACATGTCGCTGGTCGACCTGCAGCAGCGACAGCAGGCGGCCCAGAATACTTTATTCAAGCTAGGGGTCACCTTTAACGTCTACAGCGATAACCAGGGCACCGAGCGCATCTTCCCCTTTGATGTGATCCCTCGCATTGTGTCTGGGGATGAGTGGACCTGGCTCGAAAAGGGGCTCAAGCAGCGGGTGCAGGCCATCAATTGCTTCATCCACGATGTCTATAACGACCAGAAAATCATCAAAGATGGTGTGGTGCCGCTCCATGTGGTGGAGTCTGCTCCGGGATACCTCAAACCCTGCATGGGGCTGAACCCACCGGAAAACATCTGGTGCCACATCACCGGCACTGACCTGGTGCGCGACAAAGACGGCACCTGGTACGTGCTGGAAGACAACATGCGCTGCCCTTCGGGGGTCTCATACGTGCTGGAAAATCGGCGGGTGATGAAAAACACCTTCCCCCATTTATTTTCGGCCATGGATATTGCTGCGGTGGATGACTACGCCAGCCAACTGCTGGAGTCTTTACTCAATGTTGCCCCGCCGGCATTGGATAATCCTCGCGTTGTCGTACTGACCCCCGGCGTTTACAACTCGGCCTACTTTGAGCATTCTTTTCTAGCGCAACAGATTGGGGCTGAACTCGTGGAGGGGCGCGATTTGGTAGTCTCTGACGGTTACCTGAAAATGCGCACCACCAAAGGACTGGAGCGAGTCGATGTAGTCTATCGCCGCATTGATGACGACTTTATCGACCCCCTGGCCTTTCGCCCAGATTCGCTGTTAGGCGTCCCTGGCCTCATGGAAGTTTACCGGGCCGGGCGAGTCGCCATCGCCAATGCCCTGGGTACAGGGGTGGCCGACGACAAGCTGGTGTATGCCTACGTACCAGACATGATTCGCTACTACCTGGATGAGGACCAACTCATCCCCAATGTGCCTACCTATTTTTGCCAAGACCCCACCCAACAGCAGCATGTGCTCACCTATCTGGATGAGTTGGTTGTCAAAGCAACCAACGCCTCGGGAGGCTACGGCATGCTGGTCGGCCCCCATGCCACCGAAGACCAACGGCAGGACTTTGCCGACCGCATTCGCTCTAACCCCAGGGGCTATATCGCCCAACCCACCCTCTGCCTGTCGCGAGTGCCTACTCTGATTAACGACACCTTCGAGGGCTGCCATGTTGACCTGCGGCCCTACATCCTCTACGGCAAAGATATTTACGTTAACCCCGGTGGTCTGACTCGGGTAGCTCTCAAGAAAGGCTCCCTGGTGGTGAATTCCTCCCAGGGCGGAGGCAGCAAAGATACCTGGGTAGTCAAGTCTGTAAATCCTAATGCTCAACTGCAGTCTCAGGGGTAAACGTAATCCATCACAACCCTCTTCAACTGAATCCTGAAGTAAACTACACACCCACCTCACCTACCCCACCCACCTCACCAACTTCTTCCCCTTCACCCTTCCCTGCGGCAAGCCGCTCTGCGTCTAGCACCCTTTACATCCCACCCTCTACCAACTATGCTCAGCCGAGTCGCCGATTCAATTTACTGGATGAACCGCTACGTCGAACGGGCCGAAAATGTGGCTCGTTTCGTGGACGTTAATCTCAATTTGCTGCTGGATTCCCCTCCAGGGATGCAGCAACAGTGGGCACCCCTGGTCGTCACTACAGGCGACCAGGACATCTTCAAAGAACGCTACGGCGAGGCCACCGCCGAGAATGTGCTGCGGTTCCTCACCTTTGATAAGGAATATCCCAACTCCATCATCTCCTGTCTGCGGACGGCGCGGGAAAATGCCCGTTCCGTCAGGGAGGTCATTTCCTCAGAGATGTGGGAGCAGGTCAACGCCTTTTACCTGATGGTGAAAGAAGCTGCCGATACCGGCTCAATTTCGAACCTGCACATCTTTTTCCCCGAAGTAAAAATGTCCAGCCATTTGTTTGCCGGGGTGATGGAAGCCACCATGGCCCATACCGAAGGATGGCACTTTGGCCAGCTGGGGCGACTGCTGGAACGGGCCGACAAAACCGCCCGCATTCTGGATGTAAAGTACTACATCCTGCTGCCCTCCGTAAGCGATGTGGGCTCTCCCCTGGATGATTTGCAGTGGATTGCCCTGCTTAAATCAGCCAGCGCTTACGAAATGTACCGCAAGTGCCAGTACCGGATTACGCCCAAGGCGGTTACAGAGTTCCTCATCCTCAATCGGGATTTTCCCCGCTCGATTTTGTTCTGTCTACTGGAGGCAGAAAAGTCGCTGCGCCACATTTCAGGGACACCTGCCGGTCTATGGCGTACCGACAGCGATCGCACCCTCGGCAAACTGCGCTCAGAACTCGACTATCTCACCATCGATGAAATCAGTGAGCAGGGGCTGCACGAATTTCTGGATAACCTGCAGAAACGCCTGAACGAAGTGGGGGAAAAGATTTTTGCTGACTTCTTTGACCTACAGCCGGTCTAGACCTGGTCAAAGTCCAGCAGTAGAGCTTGGCTTTAGGAAGAACCACGGATCTAGAGCTAAACCGGGTACGAACCTAAAAAATATGTTGACACTGGTATGGTCTTACCTGCTATATTACGAAAGCGCAATGCAATGGGGTGTCGCCAAGCGGTAAGGCACCGGGTTTTGGTCCCGGCATTCCTAGGTTCGAATCCTAGCACCCCAGTTTTAATCCTCTTCTTCAGCTCTGGCGTCTTCAATGGCCTGAATCGCTAGCAGGAGTTCTTCTTCTCTTTCCTCAAAGTCTTCTTCTTCGATGTCGCCCATGTCGAAGGAAAGCTGAAGTTCTAGCAGCTGCTTCTGGAGGTTTTCCAGATCGTCGGTGGCGACATCGGCCTGTTCTAGAATTTTTTCGGCAATCCAGGTGACGCCGCCAATGGGGCCGGCAACGGGGGCAAAAAGTAACTTAAAGAGCATAGTGGCAAATTCTGGGTGGGGACTGTCACAGTTATCAACGGGGCTAGCTTATCGATGGAGAGAATTTAGACCCCAGGGTTCTGAGCCTTCCTTTAGAGATCTAGTCCCGAGCTAAAAGCATCCTGGGGCCTCGTGACCGAAGCCTAGTCTAAATGACTGAGTTGGGCAAAGTTATAGGGGGCGGTGAAATTGTTATAGCGAATGCGGAGACGCCCTTCAAAATCATGATCCAGGGTTTCAATGGCCTGGCTAAAATCGGCCTCTCCATTCCACGGAATCAGGTACGCTGCGTTAAAAATCATCGCATCGGTCATTGGGTCATTTTCGATGATGTCATCGGCCAGGGGCTGCAGGGCATCGCGGAACTGTTGCACGACTCCCTGCTTGCGTTCTTCCAGGGCCGCCTCAATAATTTGTCCAATGCGGATGACCTCATCCATGCTGAGTTGCCTGCCCTCAAGCTGGTCTCGCTGAGCGCGCAGGTCAGCGTTTTCCTGCATCAGCATTTCGAGTTCAGTAGTGGCTTCCCAAAGCACTTTGACGCTGACTTCCCGGCGGCCATCCAACCGGTGGAATAGTTGTGTTAAGCCCTCAGCGTGGGGCTCTACCAGGTCAGCTTTGACCCGGTCCCAGTCTTCTACCGTGAGGCCAAATTGTAGCGGTAGCAGGGTATGGTGCCCGTGCTGCATGGCGTTTTCTAGAACCTTTTCGTGGCCCAGCAGGTTTTTACGGCTGGCCAGGTAGCGGGTCTGGCAGGCTTCAGAATAAAGAAAGGTGAACTGGTCGAGATGGTGCGATCGCACCTCCTGCTTATCCAGTCCGGTAATAGACAGATCTTCGGGGCCGGGGGCGGGGAAAATCCCGTAGAGATAGTAAGCCATAGCAACTGCAATATCCGTTCGCTTACAGCATGCCCGTATTGTTCGTAAATGATGCTAAAGCGGTTTAGAAGTTAACACTAACCGCAGCTTCGCGTGGATCAAGTTGAGCTGAGCCATACCTAATTCAGCATCTCCTTCAACCACCACGCCGGTATCCAGTAACCGGTCAAGCAACTCCAGAATGCTGGGGTTCTGGGATTTCTCTCCAGGGTAATAGCTACCTTCCTTGGGGAGTAAGGTACCCAGTTCGCCCAGATCGATATTGAGATCCGCCGGGTCGACATCAAACACTTCGCACAGGTGGACGACCTGCTCCTCAAGCTTGCGCAGGCTATCAGCAGCCCGTTCTAAGTCCTCGTCGCTCAGGTCGCCCCCTTCCATACGCCGAATTATCTGGGCTTCCATCAGCTGTCGCACCAGTTCTATAACCGTCAGCAACAAAGGCGCTAGGCCCGCCTCGGTGTTTGATTTGGGCTTTAGCGCTATATCCGGTAGTTGTTCTAATTCACCGTTGTCAGAAGTCATAGCCACAGTCTAGTGCATCTCTCGGAAGCCATTTGACTGTCTTTAAGGGGGAGAGAGCAAGGAAGCAAGAGAGCGAGGGGTGAGGGGTGAGGAGTGAGGGGTGAGGGGTGAGGGGTGAGGGGTGAGGGGTGAGGGGTCTCTATGCCAAACTCCAGGCCACAGCTAAACCCTCCTACTCATCCACCCATCCACCCATCCACCCCTCACAGTTAACCTCTCGACGGTCCCTGCACATTCCGCCACTTCCGCCGAGCATCATTGGCTAAGACCAGAGCATACCCCTGCATCATCCGGCCCTGGTCTCCCAAAATGTAATGGTAGGCGCGGCTCTGGGTCCGGCAGGAGCGAAAACTTGGAATGCTACGACTGGTGGCAATGTGTTGCATGGTACGAATAGGCAACATGGGAGGATTCCTCTAAATAGACAGCGAGGGAGAGAAGGTAGTGGTGCTGGGGGCTGAGGGTTGGGTGCCGGATTTCGGGTATCGGGTATCGCACATCAGGTATCGGGTGTGACCTGGAGATTGATCCTTTGTCAGACACCCGACACCTGGCACCCGACACCTGGCACCCGACACCAGACACCCTATTTAACGCCAAAACCAGTCTTCAGCCATTCTCTGCTTGGGCTGGCAGTGCTGCTCTCAGGGCCTTGAGTTCAGACTCCAGCCCTTCAATGCGAGATTGCAGCTGTTGGTTTGTGGCCAGGAGTTCCTGATTTTTCCCGCTCAGGTAGGGATCGTTTTCCCACCAGCAAATACCCATTTCCTTGGCTTTGTCTACCGATGAAATCAGCAAGCGGATGCGGATGCTGAGGAGTTCGGTAGACCCCACGGAAACGGAGATATCACCGGCGATGACGACACCTTTGTCGAGGACTCGTTCTAAGACATCGACTAAAGATGAGCCTTGGGTGGCCGTAGTAATGGCACTACGGTTACCGGGTTGGGGGCGAGATAAAGAAGCAGTAGTCACGGTAGGTTTTACTCTTCGTCAACACGAACGGAATAAACGGCGGGTTGGTTGCCGTGGTCTTGCTTTTGAATTAAGCCCTGACCAAGCAAGGACTTTAGCGTATTCACAACCTGGAAGCGGTTGAGTTCCAGCGATCTTTCAATATCCACTAAACGGGTGGCCCCGTTAGTGTCTAGAAAGTCAAAGATGCGGGTTTCGAGCAGATCTATGTCTGGCTCTAGCGCCTCCTCAGACTCGGCTTCATCAGGTTCATTGACCACTGCTGCAGGCGCAGCCGCCTCTGCTATGGAAAGGTCAACCTCGTCTTCGCTGGATTCTGCAGCTAGGAACGGAGGCTCAGCAATCGCCAAATTTTCGTCTTCTCCCACTGCTAGGGCGGGGCTAACATCGGCTTGGGCAGCGGTTTCAACCATCGCCGCAGGATCAGACAACGTGGACTCTTCCGATGCCAGGGCGCTGACCGCCGGATCCAGGGTTACGGGTGGTGAAAATTCTTCATCGTCTTCACCATGAAGGCGAGCCGGGGAACGGGTAGCCGGTTGAGAAAGCTGATCTACCAGCTTGGTTTGAGACACAATAAATTGATTGAACAGATCCCACAGTCGGCGGGTAGCGGCAGGAATATCTTCCTTTGTGCGGGTCAGCAGAATGTCAGCGCAAATGTCCCGAAAATCAGCATTTTCAGCCAGGGCCGGAATGCCGTGCTCGTGGCAAATGGTGGCAATCATTAGACTAGGACGCAGGCTGGAGGCCATATCTGGATCTTTATCGATCTGAAAGGCTCTCACCAGTTGCACGATTTGAGAGGCGGAAACAGAGTCAATCCCCACCTTTTGAGACAGGATTTGCTGCTGGGCCAGCTCGTCGGGCTCAGGCATATTGATGGTGATGAGACGATCCTGCAGGGCATCCTGAGTGCCGTGAACACCGCAATATTCCTCTGGGTTCGAGGTGAAAATAGCCCGGAAGTGAGGGCTGACGCGGATATACTCGGCCCGGTTGTTGCTGGGGGGCAGCACCAGAAGCTTTTCTTCCAGGGCCGACAGCAACACGTTGTTGACCTCTGGCCGCGAGCGGTTAAACTCGTCGTACACCAGGGTGAACCCTTCCCGGCAGGCCAGGGTCAGGCGCGAGTCAATCCAGTTGTGGCGCAGTTCGTCTTCTACCTTCATCACGCTATGGATGAAGTTGTCTACCACTTTTTTGCGGGTGTAGCCCGACTGATTGCCGATCAGATCTGATGTTTTAAACTCATCATCCCCAAACAGCAACATAATTGGTCGGGCCAGCAGGTCGGCCAGGTGCAGGGCCAGGGTGGTTTTACCGGTACCTGACGGGCCTTTGAGATGGATGGAATAGCCCGACTGCAGGTATCGCAGAGCTCTGCGAGCAGTTCGTTCGAGAGTGGGGGTCGATACAAAGTTGCGGGGGCGGGCTTGTAGAACGGTGTTCACAGAACAGCTTCCTCTTGAACGTGATAGGTACGGTTTTCCTTAACAATCAAGTCTTTTTCCATCAGGGAACGGAGGGCATCTACAGCCTGGAACCGATTGATGCCAAGTTCAGACTCGATTTCCGCAAGGCACGCACCGGGGGACAGGTGCAAATAGTTGTAAACCACTTCATCCAGGGGTGGGGTCTTGGCCTTCGCCGGAGCCGAAACCATCACCTCAGGCTCGGGCCTAGCTTCAGGCTTTGCCGGTTGCATTGGGGCCGGGGGTTGGGCCGCAGGGCGAACTGGGGCCGGGGCTAACGGTTTAGCTGCGGCGGCAGGCTTAGCCGCAGGCTTGGCTTGAGCCGGTTCAGGGCGAGCCGAAGCCGGGCGATGCCTTCGGACCTGTTTGGCCACAGGCTGGGGAGGGTTTACCACGGCGGATCCACTCCCCCATATCGAGGCAGCCAGGGCCTGGCGCTGGTCTTGCAAATCCTGACGAAATGCGGCCAGATGCTCGAACAATTCATCTACAGAGGCGGCCAAGGCTTGACGGTCTTGCTGCCGTTGGGCCTGCTGAACCGCAGCAGCCTGCTCTCGTAAAACGGCGACTTCAGCCAGCGACTCCTGAACTTCAGCCTGAAGATCATCTACATACTCAGCCAGTTGGGGTAGCAGTTCAGCGCGCACCATCGCCTGTTCCTGGCGGTGTCCGGCCTGCATGAGGGCCGTTTCTGTTTTAATCGCCTGAACGCGCTGACGAATCTTTTTTAGATCTTGAACAAGGTCGAGCCGTAGGTCACTCACCGACTCTTGCATGGCCTGGCAGTCTTGCCGCAGCCGTTGCTTCAGGGCATTGGTATCAGCCTCTCTCTGGTCTTGCAGGTGCGTTAGCTTGGCCTGGGTTTCGCGCTGCAAGTTTTGGGCATATTGCTGCAGAGATTGCCGCATTAGAGGGATACTGGCTCGCCGTTGCTCGGCCCATTCGCTCAGCCAAAACTGAGTTTCGGCCTGCAGGTCGGTCACCATTTGGGCCAGGTCCTGGCGAAGCTGGACAGCATGGGCTAGGCGGTCAGACTGCCAGCGCTCCAGGTCGGCATCAACCTGGTCTCGCCGGTCGAGGACTTCATCCTGGCGCTGTTGTCGCGCAGCTTGCCACTGTTCGTATAGTGCTGTCACAGGACTGCTCTCCCTTAGTGAACGTGCAGAAATGAATGTTGGAAGATCTCAAGAATTTTTCTGTCAGAGAAGCAGGGAAGTCGCCAAAGCAATATCCCTGCCCTCTATACCAACCTGGTGGTAATAAACCCCTTCACAGCCCGAAAATGCAGGATTTATGCATAGAAAATCTACAAAGTTCGGGCTGGAATTGGTATAGCTAAAGAATGCATGAATGCATTTCTCTAGGAAGCAGGAACAGCAGCTTGAGCGGTCAAGCCAACGGCTTCTGCATACTTCAAATAGGTTTCGACAGAAGCGATCACAATCCTTGCTTCAACAGCCAGCAATTCAATACCAACCAGGGAAACACGAACCCAAGCATCAACAACGATACCTTTGTCGAGGATGCGATCTACAACTTCAGCCAAACTAGAAGAAGAGTTTACTTTTTCAACAGCCATGGTTTTGAACCCCTAAACAAAATGTGTTCAATGGAAACGAGTATGTCGGCTATGTACAAAACCCAATCTTCCCAGCGAGAAGCGGGGCTTTTGCCTGTAGCAAAATCCCACTTTTCAACTTTGCAAGTCGAGTCCTGACAATTGCCGAAGACAAAGCAAGTTATTGGCGCTTTATCTAACTCGTGTCAAAGCCATTCCTAGGGCATATATGCGATAAGAATGGCGTTTTCACTCGGTTCAAAGTTGGCGGTGGATATACCCGAATGGGCTCCAGAGCTTAGTTTGAACGCGATCTATGCTCAGGCTGTGCCCTCGCACATTCGTAGTCTGCCCATTCCCTGAAAAGTAAGAACAATCTGCAGGATTGAAGTTTATCAATCGTTACCTTCATGCCTCCTCTCCGACATTAATGGGCGTCAAACTCCCATCAATAGAGCTCTTTAGCAGATTGGCAAAAATGTTGCTGTACCAGGTCCGGCTCGAAATCCGTAGTTTTCTCTCAGGCAAAACTCCACTCCTGGCCCTGGGTAAGATTTAATTTATGCAGATTTATGCAGATTTTTTGCCCGGCGGACTCAATCTCACCCTTGAAATCAAGACTTGCTGGCCTGTTAAGACATCTCACCCGCTGCAAAAACACTGTAGATTGAGTGAGAAGCTCAACCACTTCCTTGGCCCATGGCACAGCCTTCCATCACAACCCTCCTTGCCGCTCTGAAAGATGACGATGCAACAAACCGTGCCCTAGCCACCGATACCCTTTGGCAAATCTGGTTTAACCAAAAAGGCGAAGCGGGTTACCAGCTGCTGCAGCGGAGTCAGGACCTGCTCAATGAAGGACAACTGACCGAAGCCGAAGCCCTGTTGTCTAGAACCATCGAAGACTTTCCAGATTTTTCGGAAGCCTGGAACCGACGGGCAGTGCTGTATTTCCTACAAAACCGTTACGAAGAGGCCATAGCCGACTGCAGGCGGGTACTCGACCTGGTGCCCTACCACTTTGGTGCCCTTCATGGGCTCGGGCTATGCTATGCCTCCCAGGGACAATACGCCGAAGCCATTACCACCTTCCGCCGTGCCCTTGAAGTGCAGCCCTACGCAACGATTAATCAGCGCTTGATTTTGGAATGTACAGCGAGGATGAGTTAGGGGGCTGAGCCAAAAACCTCTCCCCCTTCCACTAAAAGCGCTCAATCTGTGGCAATCTGAAGAGTGGATTTGCAATTCATCGCTTACCATTTCGCTTAGCATTGGCAACCATTGAGCAAAGGCTATGCAGACCCTTCCCAATCCCATTTCCTCGGCCCTATCTACCCCAGCTGACGCCCCACCTGCTGCGTTTGATACCACCATTCACCGTCGCAAAACTCGCCCGGTGCCTGTGGGTGATGTCGTTATCGGCGGTGGGCATCCGGTGGTGGTGCAGTCCATGATTAACGAAGACACCCTGGATGTCGATGGGGCGGTTGCCGGTATTCGCCGCCTACACGAAATTGGCTGCGAAATTGTGCGAGTAACGGTGCCCAGCATGGCCCATGCCAGAGCCCTGGCAGATATTCGCCAGAAGTTAGAAGCAACCTATCGCCCAGTGCCCCTGGTGGCTGATGTTCACCACAACGGCATGAAAATTGCCCTGGAAGTGGCTAAGCACGTAGACAATGTCCGTATCAATCCTGGGTTGTATGTGTTTGAGAAGCCTCAGACCGGGCGTAGCGAGTATACCCAGGCTGAGTTTGAGGAAATTGGCGCAAAAATTCGCGAGACCCTGGAGCCTCTGGTGGTTTCTTTGCGAGACCAGGGTAAGTCTATGCGCATTGGCGTTAACCATGGGTCCCTGGCTGAGCGCATGCTGTTCACTTACGGCGACACGCCAGAAGGCATGGTGGAATCGGCCCTGGAATTTATTCGCATTTGTGAATCTCTGGATTTTCGTAACCTGACCATTTCCCTAAAAGCGTCACGGGTGCCGGTAATGCTTGCCGCCTATCGGCTGATGGTGAAGCGCATGGATGAATGCGGCATGGACTATCCGCTCCATCTTGGCGTTACCGAAGCCGGGGATGGCGAGTATGGCCGCATCAAATCCACGGCGGGGATTGCCACGCTTCTGGCAGAGGGCATTGGCGATACGATTCGGGTTTCTCTGACAGAAGCTCCGGAGAAAGAAATTCCGGTCTGCTACAGCATCCTGCAGGCCCTTGGCCTGCGCAAAACCATGGTGGAGTACGTGGCCTGTCCCTCCTGCGGACGCACCCTGTTTAACCTGGAAGATGTGCTTCATGAAGTGCGGGAAGCGACTAAGCACCTGACCGGCCTGGACATCGCCGTGATGGGCTGTATCGTCAACGGTCCCGGCGAAATGGCCGATGCCGACTACGGCTACGTGGGCAAAACTCCCGGCTATATCTCCCTCTACCGGGGGCGGGATGAGATTAAGAAAGTTCCCGAAGACCGTGGAGTTGAAGAATTAATAAATCTCATTAAGGCAGACGGACGCTGGGTTGATCCTTAAGCCATCTCAATTTCTGGAGATTTGGAGAGTAATTTCCTTTACATTGCTTCTTCCTGCCCCAGGGAGAGGTGATTTTTCATCGTCTCTCGCCACGCTGGATTGGTCAGGTGTGCTAGATTGGGCGTAATTTGCTGCATAAATTTCTTTTCAATATGACGATTGCAAAGCGGGGACTGATTCTGAGCGCAACGGCGTTAGCAGTAGCAGCGGTGACAGTTACAGGCGCGGGCCTGCATTTGTCCCAAAGCAAGGCTTTTTTCGAAGAAAGCCCAAAAGAGCTGGTTGACGAGGTCTGGCAACTCATCGACCGAAACTATGTCGATGCCACCTTTAACCAGGTGGATTGGGAAGCGGTACGCACTGAATATCTCGACCGAACCTACACCGATCAAGAAGAAGCCTACGTTGCCATCCGCGAAATGCTGGAGCAGCTGGAAGATCCATACACTCGCTTTATGGATCCTAAAGAATTTCGCAATATGCAGGTCGATACCTCCGGTGAATTAACCGGGGTCGGCATTCAAATCTCCCAGGATGAGGACACTAACGAAATTCTGGTGGTCGCTCCCATTGAAGATACCCCTGCTTTCGAGTCTGGTATTCGCGCTCAGGACGTCATTCTAGCCATTGATGGCGAGTCTACTGAGGGCATGGACCTGAATGATGCCGTCAGCAAGATTCGTGGTCCTGTGGGGTCTGAGGTGGTGTTAACCGTCCGCCGGGGAGAGCAAGAAATCGACTTCCCCATGACCCGCGCTCGGATTGAAATTCACCCGGTGCGGTATAACGTTCAGACCAGCCCTGAAGGAGATGTGGGCTACATTCGCCTGACTCAGTTCAGCGCCAATGCTGCTGCCGAAATGAGTGAAGCCATCGAAGAATTAGAGTCCCAGGGCGTTAGCGGCTATATCCTCGATTTACGCTCTAACCCAGGCGGGTTGCTGTACTCCAGCATTGACATTACCCGCATGTGGTTGGATGAGGGCGATATTGTGTCAACCGTTAACCGGCAGGGTGTAGTGGATGAAGAAGAGGCGAATAATCGCGCCCTGACGGATAAGCCTCTGGTAGTGCTTGTAGACGGTGGATCTGCTAGCGCCAGCGAAATTTTGTCTGGTGCATTGCAGGACAATGAGCGTGCCATTATCGTCGGGACTAAAACCTTTGGTAAAGGGTTGGTGCAGTCAGTACGCAGCCTAGCCGATGGTTCCGGAGTAGCGGTAACCGTGGCCAAGTATTTGACTCCCGATGGTCGTGACATTAATGAGCTTGGCATTGAGCCGGACGTTGAAATTGTACTTTCTGACGAACAGGGAGAACTGCTGGCTGAAGACCGGACCTTAATTGGTACCGAATCTGACCCACAGTTTTCTGAGGCTTTGGAAATTTTGAAAGATGAGATTCGGGCCAACCGCGATGGCAATAGCCTGACGCGAATGTCTGAAGAATAGCCTGCGGTCAGCATGGCCGTTGAACAGCAACTCAACCTTGTCCAAGGCCAGAAGTGGAGTTTTACCTTAGAGAAAACACAGATTTTGAGCTGGCCTTGGTATGTGCAGCAAAAGCGCCCTGATCAGGGCGCTTTTTTATTGAATCAATGGCTTTCAAGGTTTAGATTGTCAACCCATTAGGATTGCCATCTCAACTTGTAGAGCCGGGGTCTACGGCCTAGCCCGCTTTATTGAGAGGAACTTTCACCACTTTTCGCTGTTCTTCTTCGTCCTTAGGCATATGAAGCCTCAGGATACCGTCTTTGTAATCTGCTTCGACAGCATTGTTTTGGACCTGAGCCGGTAGCGGCACCACTCTCTGGAATCTGCCGTAGTGAAATTCGCTGCGAGTCATACCGTCTTCTTCGGTCTTGGTTTCAGTTCGTCGTTCGCCAGTAATAGAAACAGCGTCGGCAGACACCTGAATGTCAATATCTTCAGGGGCAAGGCCGGGCAGTTCAACTTTCAGATCAACGCTATTTTCGTTGTCTTTGATTTCTACTGCCGGTACAAAGCTACCACCAAATAGATGTTCCCGGCGGGTCGGAGTAAACTGTTCGAACAAGCGATTCATTTCTTTTTGCAGAGATTCAAGTTCTGCAAAGGGTTCCCATTTAATCAGAGACATATGGACCTCCTGAGCTTGATTCAGCGTCTACCCAGGTCCAGGGGAAAAGGGTTGCTTGTAGCAAGCTTTTAGGTCTCCGGCTGGACCTGGGATATATACATTTCGAGATGCAAGCATTACCGTTTTCTATTCTCCGGCTGAAGCAAGAAAGTTAACTCTTTCTCGGACAAACAAAGGGCACAACGGCACGTTGCTTGCTTATCTATAGAATAGAAAATGCTTGAATTTTCCCTATTCGGTTGTAGGAACATGGAAGGTGCAAATAACCGAAATTATCGGTTGAAATCTTGTCCAAGCCCAGGGGTGGAGTTTTGCGTTAGCGATAACGATAGAATTCGAGCTGGACTTGCTCTAAAAATAGCCCGCTTTTCATGGCTTGGGGATGTCTCATGACTTGGGGATGTCGCCAGGGCGGCATGGATGATGGCCAGGAGAAGATTCCCTCAACTTGATTTATTGCGCCACCTGCGCCCCGTGGGCACGGGGATCGTCATTCATGACAGCCTGACGGGAGAGAGGATCTTGACTGATGTCGGAGGCCCGCCCAAAATTCTGCAAATGGGGTAAAGGCTGATGGGCCACGAGCGCTGCTAAGTTATCCGCCAAAATTGCCTTGGGCTGCTCGCCGATGGCGGTGGCAATGGTTTCGTTGTCATCGCTGAGATAGACAAAGTGGGGAATGCCATCTACCCGGTACTCCAACATTTCGGGCAGCCATTTGTTGTTGTCTACATTTAGCATGACAAAGTTCACCTGGTCTCCATAAGTTTCTCTCAGGTCGGCCATATCCCCGGCCATGGCCTGGCAAGTGGTGCACCAGTTGGCGTAAAACTCCACCAGGGAGGGTTTGCCGTTGGTCTGAGCAACTTCGTAGGGTATTGCACTGGCGGCCAGGGTGGGTAAAGAGGTGGTCGAAGCCTGAGTCCGCAGGCCCAAAAACACCGTAACGGACAGGATAATGGCGGCAAAAGCCACTACCAGGTTGCGAATTTTAGTGGCGGGAGAGTCGAGATTATCTGGCATAGGACGGCGGGGAAAGCAATCTATATTTAGTATGGAGTCAATGCGCGGCAACAGCCTGCCACTGTTTAGTGTAGAAGAATTACGTTGCGAGAGCGGCCATGAAGAAGCGGGTTAAGCTGACATTTCCTAAACGGTCGGTACACATGCCGATTACCTACCTGCTGGCTCGGGATTTTAACGTGGCGGCCAACATTATTCGGGCCCAGGTGGCTCCCAACCAGGTGGGTACTCTGGTGGTGGAATTGTCTGGAGATATTGACCAGCTCAATGACTCTATTGACTGGTTAGAAACCCAGGATATTAAAGTATCGCTGGCCAATAAAGAAATTTTGATCGACGAAGACCTCTGTGTTCACTGCGGTCTGTGTACCGGGGTGTGCCCCACCCGCGCCCTTACCCTGGCCCCAGATACCTTTAAACTAAGTTTCAACCGGTCTCGCTGTATTATGTGCGAGCAGTGTATTCCAACATGCCCCGTGCAGGCAATTTCAACCAATCTGTAGGCAAGTGTTATCGGCACGTCGTCATGGCTAAAGAGACTATCGCTGAAAAAGCATTTGGGGGGCCCTGGTTATCCTCGGTTTTGTTGGTGATTGCCTACGCAACCTACGGTCGGTTTTTGCACGATGGCGAAGCATCTTTGCTGCGGTGGGTCTTTAGTGGGGGATTTGCGATCGCTATCGCCGGCATCATGACCATCCTTTGGGTGCCTACCCGGCGCATCATTTTACTGGGGTTCAAGTCTGACATTGGCTACGCCATCATGGTGCTGACCATTGCCTCCCTGGCGGTTTTAGCCGTCGTGCAGATTCGAGTATTTTCCTATTTTTTGGTGCTGACTGCCGTATCTCTCCTGGCCCGAGTGGATACCTTAATTCATGATTTACATCCTGCGCTGGCCTTTTCTTTGCTGGCTCTGCTGGCCTTTATCGGCCTGGGGTTAAGCTGGGTCCCGTTTCTCGTTTCAGAAGGAACCAGCCATTTAGCGGGAGGCGCCTTTAGTGTCTTTAGTGTCAGGGTCTTTAGTAATTAAGGGCAAGATCAGTCGTTGATCCACCCCAGCACCAGGGGATTTACTAACTCTGGTGCTTCGTCTTGAGGGCAGTGGCCCACCCCCTCCAGTTCTTTGAGAGCCTGCACCATCGGATAGTCAATGAATTGGCGTCCCATGTCCACAGGTTCCCAGGGGTCGTCTTGCCCCCAAATGACCCAGGCGGGACATTGCAACTGGGGCAGTAAATCTTCTGGCAAAGGCCCCTGGGAATAGCGCACAAAGGCCAAAAACACATCTGCGGCCCCCGGCGATTGAGCCGGTCTGAGGATAGCTTCTATCAACTCATCGGTAACCGCCTCGGGCCGCTTGTAGGCCTGCCCCAGTAAATTACGAATTACCTTAGGACGGGCGATGCGGGAAAAGAAGAAGCGCCCGATCGGGGGGTATCCCAGCAAGCTCTGCACCATGGGCGTACTCAACCGCTGGTGCCAGGGAATTTCGTTGCGCCGCCGCTCGTGGAGCATCCGTAAAGAGCAGTTGATCATGACAATGCCCTGTACCCAATCAGGCGCATCTACAGCAGCCTGCATAGCAACCACACACCCGATGGAGTTCGCCACCAGGTAAACCGGCTCGCCAATCACCTCTCGGCAAAAGTCAATGATCTGCTGACTCCAGGTCTCGAAGGTATAGGGAATCGGGTCGTTGGGGAAAGGCTTGTCGGAACCGCCAAAGCCAATCAGGTCAATAGCGTAGGCTCGATGGTGCTCACCAAAGCTCGGCAGGTTTTTACGCCAGTGGTCGCTGGAGGCACCGAACCCATGGATGCACAGAATAGGGGTACCCGTCTCTCCTGACTGCTGATAACGGATGGACAAGCCTTGCCAGGTCCAGGTGTGGGACTGTAAAGGAATAGTGACAGAACTCACGGCGGTTACCGGAAGGGGACTTTACCTAAGTTAACACTTGCCAGTCCGAAGCACCGCTCCCTCCCTTTACCCACCGTTTAATTTGGTGATGTACCAGCGCTCTAGTACCGGCTGGCGGAAATAAGGCAACCCCTGCTGAAGGTGTCAGGTACCGGGTATCAGGTTTCAGGAATAGTTGGCCGCCTTACGCCGTAGAGTACTGGGGCAATTTGAAGTATCAGTAGATCACAAACATGCTCTTTTGCCGAGATCCAGCCCACTCTGCGAGAAGCCGCTCCGCGTCTACACCCTAAATCCCTCTCCCACATTGGGAGAGGGACTTTGAAGCACTTCTGGCTCCCCCCCCACTCTTCGAGAAGCAAGCTACGCCCTCCTGGGAGAGGGGCTGGGGGTGTAGCTTGCTTCCCGCAGGGTGGGCTGCGGGGTCTTTGCAATCTACTGAGTATGGTTAGCAGTCCTAAACCTCTTCCCCTGGAGTTGTTCGTACCCAGGCAGCAGGCCAAAGAGACCCCTGAAATTATCCATTCCCGTTGTTACCGATACGTCTTGCTTGCCCAGGAGTTGCCTGCTTCCTGTTGAAATCCAATTCGGTTGAAATTAACTCAAACCCTGTCTCATCAAAACGTGGGGCAAAGGAATAAAGGCTCGATCGAGTCTCAAAAGCACACAGACCACCAGAGATTCCCTTGTTCATGAGAATCTGACCGGAGGAAAATGCCAGGGAAACCGTACCTTCAGCAGTAGGACGGGTTGAAACAGAGTTCAGATTATCCATCAACATAGGAGATGACTGCCGTGCGGCAAAAAGTAATGGCTGTTGCTGCTTAGTCTTGCTAGCGGCAGAGCACAACAGGTCGGCACTGACGGCTAAATCTTGCTGTCCAGTGACATCCTGATCAGACGAGTCAGAGGGCAAATCATCTACTGCTGCAGGTTCTGCATCCGGCGGGGCAGGAACAGCATCTGTGCCCTCAACCCCTTGGGTCATTGCCGTATCTGCCGGGGAGGGAGGAGGCACCAGACCCTGACCATGCTCAACCCGGGGTCGTGAGGCAGAAATTTTCGTTCTAGAAGATTCAAACCCAGATGTCGCCGAAACATCTGTGTCGTCGGTGGGAGGATTTTCTAAATCTACAGCCACGAAGGAAGTCGCGTCATTTTGGACTGATAAGCCCAGCCAGCAGCCTGGGAACAAGTAGTCTACAAATCAGAAAACCCCCGTGTCCTTACCTTGGACGCGGGGGTTTAAGGCGATTCAATGGATTGTAATGGCTACTTCACCGAATCTGCGGTCACTTCGGCAGCAGGGAAATTTGCATCGGTGGCAGCAGTTTCTTCACCCTTAAAGGCAATCCGCAGGAAGGGCGGAGCCAGGAAGGTGGTCAGAATTACCATGATGATGATAGCGGCTTCTAGAGGCTTATCCAGCACACCACTGGCAGAGCCGATACCGGCAAACACCAGACCGACCTCACCCCGTGGCACCATACCGATACCGATGGCGGGACGGTTGACCTTACCAGCACCAAACACGGTCCAGCCCGTGACCATCTTACCGACAATGGCAACCGCAATCAGGAAGGCAGCAATGACCAAACCCTCACGGTTAGCCGCCACAGTGGGGTTAAGCACGCTGAGGTCTGCCTTAGCACCCACGGTAACGAAGAAGATGGGCACCAAAATGTCGGCAATGGGGATAATCTGCTGATCCAACTCTTTGCGCTTATCGGTTTCATCCAGCACCAGACCGGCAGCAAAGGCCCCCAGGATGGCTTCTAAGTGAATGGCGTTGGCCAGGAAAGCCATCAAAAAGGCGAAGGTCAAAGCAGGGATAACCAGTTTGCCGCGGGTCTGTAGCCGTTCGGCAATGGCCACAAAACTGCTGTTGAAAAACTTACCCAGGAAGATAGCGCCCAGCAGGAAGGCGGTGGCGCTGACAATCAAAATGGCAACATTGGTTAGGTCTACCTCGCCGGTCTTAGCCAGGCTAGCTACTACCGCCAGCACGATAATACCCAGCACGTCGTCAATCACCGCTGCACCAACGATGATTTGCCCTTCGCGGGACTTGAGTTGACCAATCTCTGAGAGCACCTTGGAAGTAATGCCGATACTGGTAGCGGTCAGAGCAGCACCAGCAAAGATTGCAGGAATAGCAGGCATGTTGAACAGCGCCATTAGCCCCAGGGTGCCCAGGGCAAAGGGAGCAACAACCCCAACCACGGCCACAACCGCAGCCTGATAGCCCACTTTCTGCAGTTCCCGCAGGTCAGACTCCAGACCAATTTCAAACAGCAGGATAATCACCCCGATTTCGGCCAGTACCGAGAGCACTTCGCTCTGGCTGCTGAATACTGCGGCGGCCTGTTCAGGGGCCAAACCGGCAATGCGCTCTAACACCGTAATGATGACAGAGTCGGCAGCGACGGCACCGGCTTCGGGAAAGACCAGAAAATGTAGGGCCGAGACCCCTACCAAAACCCCGCCTACCAGTTCGCCCAGTACGGGAGGTAAATCAACCAGCTTGGATAACTCACCCCCCAGCTTGCTGGCAATGTAAACAACCACCAAGCTGAGCAAAACCCCGGCCAGAACCAAAGGGCCGTTAGCCGCTTCTGCCGCTTCCGCCAGTACTGGCGTAAAGGGCACGGGTACTAGGGTTGCAAGGATAGGAGGTACCCCCCCTGCTGAAAGAAAACAATCGAAGGCAAACATAGACATGCGGTAAGTAAGTGTGACAAAGCTGGATCAGAACATTCCCTCAGTGGGAAATAAGTGGGAAATAGCGGACAGGTTTCCCTAGTCCGCCGAGTTCTAGAGAGTTAACCCTGGGCAACGGAGAGATTGTCAGCGCCGACAGAATCAGTGCCTTCGTAGGCGTTTTTGACCTGATCCTGGCCTTTCACCTGGGCAATGGCCTGACGCAAAGCTTCCTGACGGTCACCCAGCAGGTTTTGGGGAGGAATGTTGGCCAATACCCCTAACTTCTCAAGGCGTCGCTTGACCTGACCAGAAGCCCCGACGATGAACACTGCGCGACCAAGGTCAAGGGCATCTTGAATGGCATTTTCGATTGCTAGAGAAGAGGTCACGCCCAGGTGGGGAACATCGCTGATGTCGAGAACAAGCGCTTTACATTCTGCAATGGCCTGGTGCTCGCGGGAGATGGCCTTGGAAACCCCGAAAATCATAGGACCGCTGAGCTGGAACAGCAGTACACGACCATCGGCTTCACTCATCAGCACCTTCTCTTCGGGAGTCAGGTTGACGCTGTCATCAGCAGTAGAGATAGCGTTAACATCTTGCTCCTGAATGGCGCTCAGACGGTTAATCGTAAGGATGTTGGCGACGAAAACACCCACGGCAACGGCAGTAATCAGGTCAACAAAGACCGTCAGGATGATCACGCCATACATGATCATGGCCCCCTTCCAGGAAACATGGTGGGCCCGCTTCAGGAAGCCCCAGTCAATGATGTTGATACCAACTTTCAGGGCAATCCCAGCCAGAACAGCCAGAGGAATGTTGGCGGTCAAACCACCGGCCCAGAGCACCACGACCAGCAGAATCACAGCGCGAGTCAGGCCAGACAGAGCCGTGCGGGCTCCAGCCTGGATGTTAACCACGGTACCCATGGTGGCACCGGCCCCAGCCAAACCACCAAACAGACCGGATACCAAGTTACCAATACCCTGACCAATTAACTCTTTGTCAGAATCGTGCTGGGTACGGGTCAAACTGTCGGCAATGACAGAGGTCAGCAGAGCGTCAATACAGCCCAGCATCCCCAGCACCAGGGCATCAACTACCATGACCTGAATTTGGCCAGCACTGAAAACTGGCATTTGCAGAGCGGGAAGCCCGGAAGGAATCTCACCAATACGGCGAATCTCTACATCACCGAAAAAGAACAAAGAGACAAGGGTACCCACAATCAGCGCCACCAGTTGAGGAGGCACCAGACGCTTCAGGCGCTTAGGCATTAGGAAGAGAATGCCAATCGTCAACAGGGCGAGAATTAACTCTGGCATCTGCACGTTGGCAATTAAGTCTGGCAGGTTCTTGAGGGTGCCAACTACGCCCCCTTTAGGAGCGGCCTGACCTAAAAATGGGGCTAGCTGCAGAATGACCAAAATGATGCCGATGCCTGTCATGAAGCCAGAAATTACGGTGTAGGGCATCTGCGTGACGTACTTACCTAACCGCAGAACGCCAAAGATAATTTGGAAAACACCGGCCATCATGACCACCGTGAAGGCCATCGCCAGACCGTTCTCGGGATCTGCAGCGACGAGGGTGGCGATGACGGCGGTCATAACCACCGTCATCGGACCGGTTGGCTCAGAAATCAGGGTGGGAGTACCCCCGAACAGAGCGGCGAAGAAGCCTACTAAGACGGCTCCATAGAGACCCGCGGCAGCACCTGCCCCGGAAGCCACACCGAAGGCCAGAGCCATCGGCAACGCGATGATAGCGGCGGTAAGACCACCAAACACATCACCGCGTAAGTTGCGGAAATTAATGCGATTGGTTATTTGCATTGGCAAAACAAATTTGAGGGTGAGCTATTTATAAAATGCTATGAAAAATTATGACTGCATTTGCGATAGTCTATGTCAATTATCAAAGAATATCATTTTTAATGCCCCTAGCAATACCTAGAGGGTTTGCGATCGCAAATGCCTGTAATTAAGATTTACTTATCAGTTCATATAGTCCTGAAAATGACGTTCTATAAAGCATCTCCCAACAGGCATAGAACAATTATGGCAACGTCACACGTTCAACCGTGGAGGCTCAGATTTTCTGAAACTCAAGCTATACCAAGTCCAGCTCGGAATCTGTAGCCTTCTCTAAGGCAAAACGCCACTTCTGGACGTGGACAAGGTTTATACCTATTCAATGGTGAGGGCATGTTTGACTGGATCTCAGGAAAAAAGACGCTGGTCAAGTTCACCTGTCTCCCCTGGCCCATGAGCAGCTGAAGCACATGGCCCAGAGCTTGAACCAGAATCGGGAGGAGGGCCAGTCGACACTTTCCGCTGAAGCAGTATTAGAACAACTGCTGAGGGGCGAGTTGTCCCTTGTCAGTCAAACGGCCAGGGGGCACATTATTATAGCTGCTGACGAGATCAACTACCAGCAGAATCAAGCTCTTTCGGGTCAAGAGGCTCCATCCAACGCTACCGCGCAGATGCCCAGCAGCAACTCTCTGCACCAGAGACCGCTGCTGCGCCAGAACCGCCAGCCGTAACCCAGCCACATCCGCAGGCTGATGGCCCCATGCAACAGGTTACAGCCCTTGAAAACCAAATAGAGATGTTGCCAACCCGGCTTAACCGGCGTCGCGATCAGCAGGCAGCACAGCAGGCCAAAATTGCTGCCCTGGTGCGCAAGACCCATCAACAAGCGCAAGAAATTGAAGCCCTCAAGACCCGGGTTGACCAGTTGCGCCAAGTCGCCGCCATTGGATGGCCATTCTACGGGGGCTGGCTCGCCAGGGCACGGCGATCATTTTTATTAGCCATAAATTAAAATTTTATTCGCCATACATAAATTAAAAGAAGTGCTGGCCCTGAATCATGACCCAGCTTTCAGGCGTTATAAGGGGAAGAGGTAGGTGGTTGGGTGGATGAGTGGGCAAGTAGACGGGGGGAGGGGTGGATGGGAACTGAGTCGCATCAGGTATCCAGCACAAAATTGAAAGTCGCTCGGTTTACATTGCCCTCGCTGACCATCGATATCAATAGCTCTGGCTGGAAGAGAAAATCACGCTCATTTAGAGAGTCGCCGGGAAAGTAGAGTTGGGTAGTCAGGACCGGCTGGTTCGCGGCCTGCACTTTTATATGAAAGTGGCGGGTGCGGCCCGGGTAGATGCCCGGCACAATCGTCTCCAGCCGATACCGACCCTGAGCATCGGTGTACTGGTGGCCCCGCAGGGTGTAGCCGCGATTGTCGTACGCGCCCTGATCATTGGCGTGCCAGAAATCTATCAGAGCGTTGGCAATGGGAGCGCAATTCTGCGAGAGCACCTGCCCTGTTAGCACCATGGGGGTACCTGGCATCCCCGGTTCAATGAGTGAGGTCCGTTCGGGGGAATCGGGAGTAAAAAACGGACCTGCCGTTTGGGACGGCGTAGGTTCATCATCCCCACAGACCGGGGTGGGTGGCAGACTTTGTGCATTGGCCGGTAGCCCTGAACTTTGGGCAAGACCTGACCGTACCCGCTGACCACAGGCCGCTAAGCCCAGTCCTCCCACCACCGGGATCGCCAGCCGAAAAAACGAGCGACGGCTTCGCGCTGCACTGAGGTCAGGCTTCGCCCTATCCAAATTTCTACTGCCCATAGTTTCAATCGGTACCGATACCACCTACTTCATTATGAATAGGGTATCCATCGTTCTGCCCATCACAAGGTGCACCAGAGCTGATCTATACCAAGTTCAGGTCGAAAACTGCAGGTGCCTAAGGCACCCTTGTTAATGGGGATTAGGGACCGAATTTGCGACCGGCGTCGGGTGTGTCATCGCGCAGCGTGACGCACCGAACCCACGCAATATAAATAGTTTCACATAGGTGAGCGGTGCGTTGCAGCTTGCATTGTTTCTCACCGGTTGTAGTCTGATGCTGAGGTTCACTTCGTTTCATCCAACCTGCATTGACGAGTTGCCTTAGCTAAACCTTTGGCAGGATGAAGGCTGCTGGTTGACTCCCTAAACTGTATCTCAGTTAACAAATCAAGGGAAGCACTCGCTTTAGGAAGGATAACGATGGTTAATTTGCCTAGAAATTACGCAACTGGTGCCGCATTGGCAGCTTTAGGAACAATCGCTGGCGCTGCCGTGCCGTTAGTTGCCCCGGCTCCTGCTGTTGCTCAAACCGCGCAGTTTAGTGATGTAGGCACGGGTTACTGGGCACAGCCCTACATCGAGCGGTTAGCCACCGAAGACATTATTGCAGGTTTCCCCGATGGCACCTTTAAGCCTGATCAACCCGTGACCCGGTCGCAGTTTGCGGCGATTGTACGGCAAGCTTTCAACCAAAATCGCAGTCGCTCAGCGCCGAGCTTTGACGATGTGCCCTCCAATTACTGGGCGAGCCCAGCGATTGCCGATGCCTACGCCCAAGGCTTCATGTCTGGTTATCCCAACGGCATGTTTCGCCCAGAGCAACAGATTCCTCGGGTGCAGGCAATCGTCTCCCTTGCCAATGGCCTGGGCTTTTCACCGAACAGTCCGGTAGATCAGGTGTTGAATACCTACCGCGACGCTAACCAGATTCCTGAGTATGCCGAGAGCCCGGTGGCCGCAGCGACGGAGAACGAAATGGTAGTCAGCTATCCCGATGTGAATCGGCTCTCTCCCCAGGGTGTGGCAACCCGAGCTGAGGTGGCGGCCTTTATTTATCAAGCGTTGGTGGCTCAAGGTCAGTTGCCCGCCCTGGACTCTAGCTTGAGTGCAACCGATTATATTGTCGGCTATACACCTGGCAGTAATACGCCAACCCAAACGGTTTCGGGCACTGTGCAGGCGGGCACTCGCTTACCCGTTCGTTACCCCGGCAACGATAATGTCGATATTGTGGTTGCCCCTGGTCAGGTCGTCGCAACTTCCCTGGAAATCGTTAGCCCTATCCGCAATGCCCAAAATCAGATCATCATTCCAGCGGGCAGCACCGTGCAGGGGCGGATTGAACCTGTAGAAATTCGCGGCTCAAATATAACTGCGGCTCGGTTTATAGGCGATACGCTGACGTTGAATGGTCGCACCTACACTATTGACGCCGAATCGAGCGCGATCGCGGCCAGCGAATCTGTCAATGCCGGCTCTCTCGAAGACGCCTTGATCACGAGCGCAGCCGAGTCGATTTTAGGCTCTATTCTGGGTAATCGTGACTTGGGTAGCATTGTAGGCACGGTAATTGGCGGTGGTGGCCAAGTCACCTCCCAAAGTGCGGTCATCGTCATTAATCCGAGTCAGTTGGATCTGGCGCTTGACTCTAACCTCAGCATCAACAACTAGTTGCCCTCAATCAAGAGGGGCTGACTAAGGCACAGGTATGAGATCCAGGGCAGGGGCAAGGGAGCAGGGGCAAAGCTTTACCCCAGACCTGCAGTTCTGGATCTTGCCCCATATTGGCGGCGTTATGAACGGCGGTTTATACGCATTTGTTAGGAAAGGTTTTGCTCACCCTCGGGCAGGGTCCACAAGGCATGGAAGTGGTCGGGCAATAAGACAAAGGCTTGAATTTCAAAGGGATGCTGCTGGACATAGCGCAGAGCATGGCGCGGGGCAGCTCGGCCCAGGTCTGTACAAAGCCAGGGTTGGCGGCGATAGGTGACCTGGGTGATGAAGTAGATGCCGCCGGGCGTATAGGGGCGGCGGTAGTTAGGCATTGCCTTGGAAAAATTGGAGTTGAGTTTAGGGTGCCCAATATTGAGGCGTTGCATCACGCGCTGCGATAACGCATCCTACGAGAACTGTGGAAAGATTTGAGTTAGGGTTAGAGTAGCCAATACTGATGCGGTGCTTCATGCTCTACGATGAAGCACCATGCGAAAACTTGTAATAGGCTGAGGATATATGATGTATTCAACAGATTTTTTGGAATTAATTAGAAATCTTGAGAAATATATTCATGTTTTTCTATCGACGCCTTTATTTTCTATCTTTACATCTCTGTTAATCGGTGTAACGGGGTCTGGACTGACTCTATGGGTAACAGGCTACAGACATCAAAAATACGAGAGGGCAAAGAAAAATGCAGCCCTTGAACTCATTTTATTAGAAGTGAAATTTAACCTTGAAGAAGTTGAAGATCTGAAAGACGAATTAGACAAGTTTAATAAGTTCAAAGAAGAAGAAGCTAAAGAAAAGAAAAAGCTTACCATAGGCTACTCAAGAAATTATTCTCACTTACATGTCATGCCGAGACGACATAAAGAAACGTCAAAAGACGTAAATGATAAAAACGAGCATTCAAATTCTTATGCAGAACTTGACCCTAAAGAGCCTCAGCTAAAAGCACAAGATAATTTAACAAAAAGCAATAAGAAAGAACAAGATTTAATGGCAGAAGAAAGGCAGAATAACTTAACGGAATCCATTCCTAAAAGTCTTCGAGAAGTTTTCATGCATAAAAATCCAACATTTCAAAATAAAGCATACAGTTGGGGAATGCCTATGTTATATGGGACTGTAGAAAAAGGAAGACTTTCGAATCTCTTTCGTTTTTATTCATTGGTCGATAACATTTCTGCCTTCCCAAGAAAACCTTCAGAGTCAGATTATGATGCGCATAAAGCAGAGGAACTTGAGCTATCGACAGAACTCAACTCTCTCTTAGAGAAAACATTAGAAATAGGAAGGCGTTTGACTATTGATGATAGATAGGCGCAGCAGCAATAGGTTGGGTGGAGCGGAGTGAAACCCAATGCTGAGCCGATTTGTTGGGTCCCGCTGCAGCTTTACCCAACCTACCCTATTCAACCCATCACCCATGCTCAAGCGAGCGAGGATTCGGCATACGCTTTGAGGCATCCAAAATTTTAAGGCCAACACTATTGCCCTCAGCGTCGTAATCCAAAAGGGTTCTGGGTTTGTCTTCATCGCTCTCTTAAATTACAGATGACCGGCTTGTCAGAAAAGCCAGGCGGCTCTCTAGTAAGATCATGGTAAGAGTTGATAACCCTTTGAAGTGGTTAACAGAGATTACGCAAGCGGAGAACTAATCATGGCAACCACTCAGCGAGAGGTCATTCAGAAAGGTTATGAAGCCTTAGTGCAGGCCCTTGGCCCTGTCGATGCAATTCGCTTTATTCAACACTTCAGCCCCGGCAAGGGCAACTACACAGAAGATCGGCATCAATGGCTTGATCAGGTGACTTCTGAGGAATTTTTTGCCCAAATGCAACAGATGAAAGAAGCCAAACCTGAAGATGACTTAGACAAGTATGAGGAAGTCATTGAGTAGTAACTTTAGGTTGAGTTCCACTTCGTTCCACCCAATCTACACTACTTCTATTTCCCCCATAGTCGCTCTACATCATACAGGTCAAATTTAGAATCAATGGATAAAACCAGAATATCTTCTACTTTGCTTTGCGCGATTATCAGGCGGTCAAATGGATCTCTATGGTTCTGATCAGGAAAAGGCAAATTTGCAACTTCAGACATATGCTCTATAGATATGTTAAGGATATGAATATCATTTATCTGAAGCAAGCGGGGAATTAATATCTCATAGGGTTCCATTAAAAGCAGCTTCCCAGAGCTGTACTTAATAGAGAGTTCCCAGAGACTTGCCATACTCAGGTAGCGAATGTTGTCACGATTATCTATGTATAGTTTGGCATCGTTGATAATCTGCTCATCTCCAGTCACATATCAAAGAAAAGTATGGGTATCTAGCAGTAGCTCCACTATACATACTCATTCAATTCTTCAAGTGTTTCATCAAATTCAGGAAGAAGAAAGATTAATCCCTTAGCACAACCAAATCCACTTTCAGGTCTTTGCTCATGTTGTGCTATCTCCCCATGTTTTTGAACAGAAACTACCTTGCCATCTCGCCCATGGATGACGAGGTTTAACCCCTGCTTACGACTAATTTCACTGGCAAACTTCACAGCGTCGGTTTTCTTCGCGGAAACTTTAATGGTTTTTGAGGCCCCATGTCTCTTTATGGCCCAGCCCCCGGAGGACTTCGGAACGACATGATGAACCCGAAGGGACTTTGCCTCTGTATCCTTTGGTTTAGCCATAACAATGACGCCAAACTAGCTCGCGATGGTACACGTCCTAGTCTAAGGATACACAGCTATGCCCATTTTGGGATTTCGCTGGCGCTTCACCCAACCTACCCTACTTAACTCATCACCCCATGTTCAATCGAGCGAGGGTTTGGCATTCGCTTTGAGGCGTCCAAAATCTCAATGCCGACAATATTGCCTTCAGCGTCATAATCCAGAATGGTTCCGGGCTTGTCTTCATCGCTCTCCTCAATGGCGGCATCACTGAAGAGAATTCTTAAAACATCAACCTCCGCGTCATAAACGACCTTCACGACTCTGCCCTCCAGTGCTTGCTCTACCAGGTCTCATCCTCATGCTGCCAGCAGCGCAATACCAAAAGCCTGAAGATCGACCGTATCTACGTTTTTGGAGTAATTGTCGAGGGTAATCGCAACGACTTTGCCCTCACTGTCATAATCCAAAATCAGGTCATCAGAAACCGCATCTGTTGCCGCGACAGGCTTATTGGTCAGTTCAATCGCTAGGGTATCTGTGTCTTCAAAATACTGAATTTTCATTTTGGTTCCTCTCCTCGCTGCTGTCGCCTGAAGAAATTACGATCAAAGTAAGCGTTATGAACGGTTTCACCATCTTCCAGCGTAATCACTCGTAAAGCACGACCTCCTGCTTCTTCAATATTGCCCCAGTAGGAAATGCGGTTGTTGGTTTGTTTTTCGGTTTTCACGGGTCTTTCTAAGACCTGCTTGATCCATCCTTGCTCAATTTCAGGATGTTTTTGAGTCGCGAAACTCTCAAAATAGCGAGTGGTCTTAATTTTTGACGAATCCTGTGGCATTGATGCCCTTTCACTCTCCTCAATAGCGGCATGGCTGAAGTACCCATGATCTTGGTTGCGTCCTGTGACCAGATGAAGTGGTTGCCCCAGGTCTCTAACCGAGGATTGAAAAGCCTCACACTTGCCCCGGATTTAGGATCAATGGCTTCGGTAAAGTTGTAGCGGCGTTCGTTACAGCGATGGCAGGCTAAAGCAAGATTATCGAGTTGGTCGCTGCCTCCCAAGGATTTCGGCAACAGATGATCAATCGTAAACAGGTCTGGGCTCAGGTATTCGGGGGAGTGGCAGTATTCGCAGAGGAAGCGGGCTCGCTGCCTAACGAGGAGTCGGGTTGAATTGGGCACCATTTGCTTTGGGCAGCAAGTTGAGCGTTAATGAGTGTAAAAATTCGTTGCAATTCAGCAATTCCAGCATATTCAGCGGATTCCTCTGATGACAACTGATTCTCTTTCTTCTTATCTAGCAGAGTTTCGAAGCGTTTTTGTAGTTCATCGGTGAAACGAAACAAATAAATCCCACCAAATTCCTTCATCCGAACCCCAGATGCCATTAGGGAAGAAGGTTGAATCATTAGTTGAGGAGTCATCTATATACTAATACCAATTCGTTATGAAGGTGAGCCTAATATTTTCACGCTCTCTGAACCAGAAGTCTTGCTAGACAAGGAGTTTATCTTCCGAGTGATTGCATTATTAAGCGCAGCTTCACATTTAATTGGTATAAGCCTTCGCTTTTAACACATATTTTAGTCGCTTGCTAGCATCCTTCAGCAAGCGATTAAACCTTTAGCGCAGAGCGCTTTTGTCCCACCAATCATCAGTGGCTTCAATGGATTCACCGCTATCTAGACCCTCAAGCAAAAGAGACTCTACTCTGGCCTGCTGCGATAAACGTTCCTGCTCTCGCATGATCAGCTCAGCCAGGTATTCAGAGACGGTTTCATAGCCAGCATTTGCAGCCTGTTGGTGCAGCCAAGCCTCTATATCTTTTGGCAATCCAATGTTTAACATGTCTAAACCTGAAATAAGTTGTTGGAATTCCTCTTAGAAATCAGGAACCATTAAGGACTTCATCTAAATCCCTCACGCGATTTTCCCGAATATCAGTAGATCACAAACATGCTCTTTTGCCGAGATCCAGCCCTCACCCTAAATCCCTCTCCCAATATGGGAGAGGGACTTTGAAACACTTCTGGCTCCCCTCGCCCTCCTGGGAGAGGGGCTGGGGGTGAGGGCTGCGGGGTCTTTGCGATCTACTGAATATCGGTTTCCGCTTGAGCAATAAGGCGATCTAGACTACCGTCAGCTAAATCTTCTTCGATCTTCCGGTCCCAGGCTTCATCTAAATAGCCCTGAAGCCATGCGGCCAGATGACGAGCGCCCTGCTCTGGCAATTGCTTATCTCTTCCTCAATCTCTAGCAAGTTAGCCATAGGTTATTTAAGGGTTGAAGTGCTTCTATTATGACAAGCCCCGACGGCTAAGGGCGAACCAACACGGGTAGCTACTCAGGCGGCACCAGGACTTGTAAAGACCGAGATTACCCAGGTACTTGCGACAGCAGGTTGAGTTGTTCCAGTTTCAAAACCATCTGGTGAACTGTCGGCGGTGTTACTCGAATAAACTTTTGCATATCTGCCTCTGCAGGTGGGAGGCCATGGATCTGGGTGTAGTTGTAGATAAAGGCCAGGTATTGTCCCTGCTTATCAGTGAAAGAAGGATTGGAATTATTGACCATTGCGGCAGACTCGGCGGGGTTGCTTCTATGAAACGCCAGAACCAGGGAGCGTAGCATCTGCAGAATAAAGCCCCAAAAAATCAACCTCCCTCTACCAGAATTGGCAGGGGAGGTGATTGAGAGCTGCTAAATAAACTTTCTCCAAGTCCCGAAGTAGAGTTTTACCTCAGGAAAAGCTCACGTTTTCGGGCTGGACCTGGTACAGTCATGGCTTGATAAAAGTGAGATAGTGGCTTCGTCGCGGTGAGCCTTATTGCCCTATCGGCGACCCAGCCACTTGGCCGCGATCGCACCCACCGCTGCTCCCACTAACGGATTGCTGAAGAACTTCATCAGACCGGGCTGATCCGCCAGCACATCCTGAAAGATGTCGGGATGGTTGTGGTAGGTGAACGCCGCCAGCTTGGCCACATCGTCTTCTTTCATGCGGCGGGAGTGGTGGGTGGAGAGGCCCAGCTGCTGCTCCAGGTCCTTCTCGCTCAGACCTCGCTGCTTCAGGTGCTTGAACAGGTCACGGGCCACATCATCCCGTTCGTTGGGCTTGATTTGGGAAATCGCCTTCCGCAGTTCCGGCTCCATTTCGCTGGTGGGAATGCGGTCGGGGTGAAAGCCGCGCCCGATTAGCTCACGCCGCTCATCACGGGAAGAGCGGTTAGCAAAGTCGTCAAAGTTAGCGTATTCCTTCTCGGGCTGGGTGGCTTTACTGTCGATGCTTTCGGTATTGCCGTCGGCCAGATCGTTCATAATCTGGCGTTTGTAGTCTCTATTACTGGCCATAAATGTTCCTTCCTGGGTTATTGATACTCAATTTGGTGGGTGGTGTCGTTGTAGTTAGCGGTCAGAATTAGCTCCTTGTCAGGGGCGTAGACCAGTACGCTCAGGTCGCGATTGGGAAAGCTGTTGTGAAATCCCTGCACCAGAGAGCGAGCCAGGGATTTGACTTCCCTGGGGGCTACCTCAGGAGAAATCACCACACCGAGTTTGTCGTTGTCGCGCACGTAGGCGTCGTTGATCAGCCCCCTGGCCGTTTGCATTACCCACTGGCCGTATTGCTGGCCGCTGGCGGTATCGCCCCGTTCCAGCTGGCTGTAGGCGCTGGTGGGAGCCAGTCGGGGGGAGCTGGTTTGGGTGGCGCTACCGCAGGCACTGGTGGTCAAAAGCACCAGCCCCAGGCACAGGGCAATAACCCCGAGTCGAATGGATTTCAGAAATTTCACAGTCTTTTCCTCACAGGCGAGATTAACGTTGTCCAAATCCAGAAGTGGAGTCTTGCCCCAGAAAAGACGACAAATCAAATCTCGGACTGGATTTGGTGTATTAACGGTCCTAGTACATCACACGGTTAGTTTCGCAACATCAAAGCTGCTCGGAGTGTTGGGTTCCGCTGGCGCTCCACCCAACCTACGTTGCTGGATTTGGTGTATTAACGGCCCTAGCGGTCTATCGGGTTGGATGCATGGGGTGGCCCAGCCCGCCGACGAGACTCATCCTCAGACTCGCGTTCGTTGGGGGGGTACTGCTGGTCCATGGGATGGTCAACCCGGTTGTAGGGGTTGCCCCGTCCAGCGGCAACGGCCCTGGCGGATCGACTGGCAGAATGGTTATCCCTCCCCGCCCCCACATTCGAGGAGAGGTCGGCAGCTTCGAACCTAGCCTGGTCGTCTCCGTCTCGTATGCGGTCAACGGCATCGCTCCGTCGCTCGGTGCCCCGGCTGGCTACTGAGGTTTCAGGCACCTGATACACCCCCCAATCTTCGATGCCAGCTTCCTTCAGCGTACGCTCGGCGCGGGCAATTTCCGGATCAGAATCCTTCAGCATGACCAGATAGTCACCCTGAGATACTCGATCGCGGTAATGCTTGGCCCGGTGTTCGGGAATGCCCATGCCCACTAATGCACCGACTAACCCACCGGCAACGGCACCACCAGCAGCCCCTACAGCAGTAGAGAGTACGGCGGCGGCTTCTCCGGCCAGCAGTGCTGGACCAATGCCGGGAATTGTAAGCGTCCCCAGGCCAACCAGCAGACCAGTTACACCGCCCAGTACACCACCGGTTACCGCACCAGCGGTAGTGCCAGCTTCGGCCTGATTGGTAACTTCGTCTTTGACTTTGACACCTGCGATCGCATTCTGCCGATCCGGGTCTTTAGCGATGACTGAAACGTGATTCATGGCAAAGCCCGAATCACTCAGCGTCTGTAGCGCCGATGCTGTCTTAGGGCGATCGGGAAAAATACCCACCGCTCGTCGATGTACTGAAGCCATTAATGCTCCTCCTTCTGCGCTGCTAGCAACCGTTGCTCCTTACGGTCTAACAGTCAGACAGAGGGAACCCCATCGCTCATTGGAGGTATTGGAAGCTACCAAAAAGAGAGATATTCCGGCAGAAGTCCGCCGTAGGGGCAAAGCATCTGGGAGCAAATTGACGGGATTGCACGAAGGTTTTCGTCCAGATGCTTCGCCCCTACTTCAGATTATGAAGATAATCCCCCCAAACCTCCTCATCGTCTCTGATGCTATCTAGCCTCAAAGAAGAGCAGGAGGCTGCTATGGGACCGGCGACCGAAGGCTCAACCTTAGAAAAAGCCGCACGGACCCCCGTGGTATTTCACGGTGAGCACCTCACCAAAACCTACCGCATGGGCAAAGTCGAAGTGCATGCCCTGCGGTCCGTCGACATCGACCTCTACAACGGGGAATTCGTAGCTAAAGAATCACCGCTAAAGAAAACGTGGCCCTGGTCACCGAAATTGCCTGTCACCCCATCTCCCCAGCCAAAGCCCTGGAAATTGTAGGCCTGGCCAACCGCATCGACCACTTCCCCGCCCAGCTCTCCGGCGGCAAACAACAGCGGGTTGCGATCGCCCGCGCCATCGCCAAACACCCCGAAGTCCTCCTCTGCGACGACCCTACCGGAGTCCTCGACTTCCGCACCGGCAAACTCGTCCTCAAAGCCCTGCAGCACGTCAACCAGGAATTCGGCACCACCACCGCCCTGTTTCCTTGCGACCCCGGCACCTGGGTGTTCACCGTTGAGACTGGTCGGGCTCAAATAACCTCTGTCACCCCCGGTCCCCGTAATACCTTCAAAGCCGTGGTTGAAAATGGTCTGGAAGAAGGAGACACGGCAATTGCATTTCCTGAATCAATCGAATCAGGTCGCCGCGTCAAATCTCGATAGTCTGAACTCAGATCTCTGTTACATCAGTCAGGTTACAGAAACTCAGGCTGCAGAAACCGTTAAATCATTAGTTTTTTCTTCTTTTGCCTGCTTCGCGTCTAGATAAGCTTGCAGCTGAGCCTCAATGTTGTCTCGCACAATCTGACGAAATTCTAGAAAGTGCTCGGCCTGGGCACAAACCGAAACATAGTTAGCGGCTACTGCAGGATAACGCCACAGCATAATGGCTAAATTAGCCCAAAACCGTAGCCGAGTCTTCCGCTTGATTCCCTGACGCCAAACGACAATTAGAAAAGCACGAATAATGACCCAATTAATGTCAGGACTACCGGCAGACACGGTGCGATTTTGATAAGCTTGTTTCTGCCCTTCCCCTAACATCAAAAAATGTCGAAAGGTTCGATTTAATACCACCAGCGGATCATATAGATTCCAAAAGGTTTCGATGTATTCTTCAGCAATTTCTTCAATGGGGCGAGTCGGTTCAAAATTCATCAAAGTCGCCTGGTTAATGTCAGCGCTGACCCCCACCAAACGCTCCTCTTTTTCTAAACGATGCCAGAGGGCCGTATCTGGCAGAGCCTGGAGCATACTCACCATCGCTGTTGGAATAGCCGTCTGTTCAACAAATTGGTAGATCCGTTGCCCGGCACCTGCTTTCTCGCCATCGAAGCCGATAATGAAGCCCGCCATTACCCGCAACCCAGCTCGGGTAATGGAGAGCACTGACTCTGATAATGGATCCCGCATATTTTGAAACTTGCGAGTCAGGTTTAGACTTTCGTCGTCGGGGGTTTCTATCCCTAAGAAGACGGTGCCAAAATTGCAGTCCACCATCATCTGCATTAATTCAAGATCTTGAGCCAGATCGACCGATGCCTCTGTCGCGAAGGAAAACGGATAGTTATGCTCTTCCATCCAGGACTTTAGAGCTTTCAAGAGCAACTTGACATTGCGCTTATTACCAATAAAGTTGTCATCCACCATAAAAATGCTGCGTCGCCAGCCTAGATCATAAAGGCACTGCAGTTCCTCTAATAGCTGCTCTGGCGTTTTGGTTCGTGGCTTACGCCCGTACAGCACAATAATGTCGCAGAATTCACATTGGAATGGGCAACCCCGCGAAAATTGAACCGACATTTCAGCATAGGCATCTAGCTCTAATAGATCGTAGCGGGGTACAGGGGTAATTGTGACATCTGGCTTTTCCCCATCAGATCGAAATATACCGCTGGTCGCACCTCTTTCCAGGGCTTCAACAAATTTAGGTAAGGTAATTTCTCCTTCATCAAGAACCAAAAAATCAGCTCCGGCCTCCCTGGCCTCTTCGGGTAAAGCGGTAGGGTATGGTCCGCCAACGGCCACTAATTTACCAAACCCCTTTGCCGTTTCAATACTTTGAATAAAGTCGGGTCTTTGAACAATCATGGCCGATACAATGACGATATCGGCCCACAACCATTCCTCATTTTTAACATCTCTCACATTGCGGTCTACCAGCTTAAAGTTCCAGGTTTGAGGCAGAATGGCTGCTACGGTCACCAAACCCAGGGGCGGCAGCTGAGCCTTGAGGTCAACTAACTCGAGGGTTTTATCAAAAGACCAAAAACTTTTTGGAAAGCATGGGTAAACCAGGAGAACGTTCATTTTTTATAAAAAAGTGATTTCAGCCATCCTAAACGATAGAAAGTAATAAAGCAAACCCCTTTATATCCCCCCCCCAAAAAGCCCCTTCCCCGATTAGTCAACTTATTATTTCTATTGATTATTCCAAGGCACCGGATTGATGGGTATATTGAAGGGATGATCGATTCAGACTTTTAGGACACTACGATTGAAAACGACACCCTTACTGCCGCAGCTGTCAGATGAAGACCGGTTTCGGCAGATTGCCCCGCAGCTTGAAGCCACGGGGTATGTCATTTTGTCTTCGGCCCTGCCAGAAACTCTGGTCAATAGCTTACTGTTGCACTTTAAGTCTCTCGAAGACGATGAGTTTAGGTTGGCAGGTACGGGCCGTGCCACCAATTATCACGTTAGTCAAGGCATTAGGGGAGACAAAATACGCTGGATTGATGGCCACCATCCTGCCACCCATGGTTATCTAGCTTGGGTTGAAGCTTTACGCCTTAGCCTTAATCGTCATCTGTTTTTGGGCTTGTTTGACTACGAGTGCCACTATGCCTACTACCCTGCGGGAACCTTCTACCGCAAACACCTGGATGCGTTTAAGGGCCACACCAATCGTATTCTTTCGACGGTGCTCTACCTCAATCCCATCTGGGAGCCAGAAGATGGGGGAGCACTGGTTCTCTACGACGCCAAAAATGACCATTTAGAAACCATTCTGCCTGAATACGGCAAAATAGTCATTTTTCTCAGTAAGGTGTTTCCCCATGAGGTGTTGCCTGTCAACAAACCCCGTTACAGTGTCGCCGGATGGTTCCGAGTCAACAGCAACCTGGGCATCAATCTTGACCCGCCTAGGTAGTCGGTTGCTGCGGCAAGCACAGGGTAAAACGACTGCCCTGTCCAGGTTCTGACTCAACCCCAATACCACCGCCGTGCAGTATCGCAATGCGCTGCGACAGGTGCAAACCCAGTCCATTGCCAGAGCGCCTATGTTTACCCTGGCGGAACCAGGCAAAAATCTCTTTATGATCGGTTTTAGCAATCCCCATGCCGGTGTCTTCTACTGCCACGCAAAGCCAGTGGAGACTTTCTTGCGTGGCAACAGGCACATTAATGGGAGGCTCGCTCTGAACCGCCAGACTGACATTGACAGTTCCCTCATCCGTAAATTTAATGGCATTGCCAACCAGGTTAGTAAGTACTCGGCGAAGCTCTAGATAATCTCCCTCTAGGTCAAAGCTAGACTTATCTAGATCTTGTGCTCCATGGTCTAGGGAGAGCTGGCAGCTAATGTGTTTTTCTTGAGCGATGGGAGTCAGCTCTTCAACCACCGTTTCGGCAATGTCGAACAAATTTACCCTTGAGAAAGTGAGAGCTTTATGACCTGCTTCGTGGCGATACACTTCTAGGAGTGTATTGACCATACTAAGCAGATGATCATTATTGCGAATGACGCTATTGACAGCGTCTTTGGCTTCATCAGAAATACAGCCAAAGGAATCTTCCTTACACAGTTTCAGCATCCGGTTAGCTGCTACCAGAGGCGTTCTCAAATCATGGGTTAAGCGGGCCACAAAATCATCCCGCTGACGAATCATAGTGTACTGCGCATCAATACTGCGCTTTAAGCGCAACAGGGAACGCACTCGTGCCTGCAACTCGTTTACGTCTACCGGTTTATGAATAAAGTCATCGGCCCCCGCATCTAAGCCCTCCACCAGGCTAGATTGATCATGAGCCGTAATTAACAAAATAGGAATGTAAGAGACAGACAAATCCTGACGTAGCTGTCGGGTCACTTCATACCCATCCATGCCGGGCATCATGACGTCAAGCAGCACTAAATCAGGGGGATTTTTGTGGATTGACTCAATTGCCGCTTCGCCGCTCTCTACGCAGACGATATTGTAATTCTCATTGTCCAGAATTGACTCAATCAAGAACAAATTATCCGGAGAATCGTCTACCGCTAAAATATTGTAGGAACCAGAAAATGGCACCGAAGACATTTCAGAATTAAAACTCTCTTGAAAATGGGAATGATTAGCCGTACCAATGATATCTAACGTCTGAGAGGGCACAAGACAAACGTCTCCAGATCAGTCTATACTCCTGTTCCACTATCTTGCCTTTATTTTTCTGCACTGCCCTCCTCCTTGAGTAGAACGTCATCCCAAAACGGGTCAATTTTTTTTAAAATCAATTAACCTTTATTACAGCACCTGTGTAGCTCATGACATCCATCAAAGGTTTAACCAGGTCTTGACTTTGAACCCTGTCTGAGATTAGCAAGGGAATTTTCCTTAAGAAAACCATAGCAAGGACATGACAGCTGATCCGGGAGACTGATCCGGGAGATGGACCGAGCCTACCAGACAGAAAACGCTGAAGCCATGAGGAAGTTCACGAAGCAAGCCCATGAACACTTTTCACATCAAACCACATTTTGAAAGAATTCCCCTAAGCTGCCGTCTATCCAGAGATATATTTAAGGGTGACAGGTCAAACTTACGCTAGGGGTCGCTGCGGTTGGGTTCACAACGACCCCATCGAAATCGCCTTCAAGTTCGTCGGCTCCACCATCTGCTACGCCTACATGCAGGCAGCTGGCATGGTGAATGACCATGTAGTGGAATGTTTTCGCCATGAAGCTCTCAGTTAAAACATGACATGTCATGTTTTAACTGAGAGCTTTACCTAACCACTGCCGTCATACTCCCCAAATCCTCTGGGCTGAGGCGATCATTCACCACCTCCCCATCCCGGAACCAGATGATCCGCTGGCTGGTACGAGCTACATCGGGCTCGTGGGTCACCATGACTACGGTGATTCCCGTGGAGTGAAGCTCTTCGAAAATTTGCAGCACTTCGTCGGTGGTGTGGGTGTCGAGGGCACCGGTCGGCTCATCCGCCAGCAGCAGCAGGGGGCGGTTGACAATGGCACGGGCAATGGCGACCCGCTGCTGTTGTCCACCGGAAAGCTGGTTGGGCCGATTTTGGACGCGGTCTCCCAACCCAACTTTTGCCAGAGCTTCCATAGATCGCTCATGGCGCTCTTTACTGCCGACCCCAGCGTAGATCATAGGCAGTTCCACATTCTCTTGAGCCGTCAGCTGAGGCAGCAGGTGAAACTGCTGAAACACAAAACCAATCTTCTGGTTGCGGATGTGGGCTAGAGTCTGGTCATCCAGCAGCGCCACATTCTGGTTGTCAAAGTAATAGTCCCCTGCAGTGGGCCGATCCAGACAGCCAATCATGTTCATGACGGTAGATTTCCCCGATCCGGACGGTCCCATGATGGAACAGTATTCCCCCGGCAGAATTTCCAGGTTCACGTTCCACAGGGCATGAACTTCGGTATTACCCGAGCCGTAGACTTTCTGAATGTTGCGGAATTGGATGAGGGGAGTGGTCATAGATGGGTGGGTAGGCAGGTGGATGGATAGGGGGGCGGGTTTCGGATTTCGGGTTTCGGGTTTCGGATTTCGGGTTTCGGGTTTCGGGTTTCGGGTTTCGGGTTTCGGGTCTTAGGTTTTGGGTTTCGGGTTTCGGGTTCTAGCTTATACCTGGCACCTGGCACCTGACACCCGATACCTGACACCCGATACCTGGCACCTGATACCCGATAGCTGATACCTAACAGTTCTCGCTCTTGCTCCCTTGCTCCCTTGCTCCCTCGCTCTCTTCCCTAGGCACTTCTCAGCGCAACAATAGGATCCAACTTCGCGGCCTGTCGGGCGGGCACCACGCCAAAGAACAGTCCGATGCCGCCGGAAATGCTAACGGCGAGGACAATGGCACTGGCGGAAATCCCCGCTTCCAGGGGGCTGAGGGCACTGACGAGCAGAATGCCGCCGACTCCCAGAGTGGTCCCAATGGCTCCCCCGGCGACGGAGAGGATGATGGCTTCAATCAAAAACTGCACCAGAATGTCGTCCTGGGAGGCACCGATGGCCTTACGCAGGCCGATTTCCTGGGTGCGCTCCCGTACCGACACCAGCATGATGTTCATGATGCCGATGCCGCCGACGAGGAGGGAGATACCCGCGATCGCAGCCAGCATCAGCGTCAGCGCCCCAGTGATTGTGGTAGCAATATCCAGCAGGGTATCCTGACTGCTGATGTAGAAGTCATCCTCGGCCCGAATATTGTGACGCAGGCGCAGCAGGTTGGTGATCTGAAATTCGGCGGTGGCCATGCTTTCGCGATCGCGGGCCGACACCGTGATAAAAGACACCTCAATGCCGTAGGGCGACTGCTGTTGCCCCGCCAGACGACTGGCCAGGGTGGTGAGGGGTACCATCACGGCATCGTCGTAGTCAAGGCCCAGGTTTGAGCCCTTTTCTTCCAGTACGCCAATTACGGTCAAGCTGACGCCGCCCACGCGAATCTGCTTGCCAAGGGCCTGGTTGTTGTCGAAAAGCCGATCCTCCAGCTTGCCGCCGATGACGGCCACCTGGCTATTTCGCTGCAGGTCAAGATCACTGAGAAAGCGTCCCCCGGCCACTTCAAAACTGCGCACCGTCAAAAATTCGGGACTGGTGCCCACCACATTGACATTGGCATTGCGGTTGCGGTAAGTCACCAGCTTGCGGGTGCTGGCCTCTGGGGCCACCCCATCCACCGAAGGCACCTGCTTGTCGATTGCCTCCGCATCCGCCAGTACCAGAGTACGAGGGGTTTCGAGGGAACCAAGCTGTCGGGTTTCCCGATTACCGGGCACCACGAACAGTACGTTCGGTCCCAGGGTCTCAAGCTGACTATTAACAAATCGCTGCGCCCCTTCCCCAATGCCCACCATCGAAATCACCGACGCATTGCCGATGATGATGCCCAGCATGGTCAGGGTACTGCGGAGACGGTTGGCGGCCAGGGTTTTCACCGCCATGCGGAAGCTTTCTCTAAGATTCATGGGGGTTTTGGATTTTCGGGTTTAGCAAGATTCTCATCCCCTCCTTGGAGGGGTAGGGGTGGGTCTGAGCGCAGGTTTATAAGCTGGATTTCAATGCAGCCAGGAACTGGGCTCTAGCTTCGTAAGCATCTTCAACACCCACGCAGGAGGAAAACAGATCCAGATCCAGATCGGGAAACCATCGGCTATGGTCCGTGAGTACGTACTGGGGTATGCCTTCTACGGTGTCGGTAAGGACATAGACTGAAAGCTGACCGTTCTGCCAGAACCAGACTTCTGGCACGTTAAACCGTCGATACTTTTCCAGCTTATCGATGCCGCCGCTGGTAAACACTACTTCAATCCCCAGGTCGGGATAGTCCTTGTCCGTTTCAAAACAGTAGGACTCATCGAGATTAAATGACGCGCCCTTCTCTTCTGCCTCACAGGTGGCATTACCTGCTGGGAAGAAACGAATCCCCAGTTCAAAGCAATAAGTCTCAATCAAAATGGCGATAAGCTTTTTAATCCGCTCGTGGGGCTTACCCGTTGTCATCAGTTCAATGTGACCATCCAGATAGGTGATTTTGAGTCCGGGGGTATCCTTCACCCAGGTTTGCAGGGACTTCAAATGCCCCCAGTCGTAACGCCCTGGCAGCACTAGAGATTGCTCACTGGCATTGGGAATTAACGTATCCGTCGACATTTCAGCAGTCATAACCCTCTACATCCTCGTAGGGTGGGCACCGCCCACCATCTCCCTGGCTAACCAACCCTACCGTTCTTGCCTGACGGTAATATTGTCTAACGACCTGCCCGGCGGCAAATCAATAAACACCGACTCCCCTTCCTCAACCCCGCTGAGAATCTGAATCTGATCCTCCACCTGCGGTCCAAGCGTTACCGGCTGGAAAATGATCTCCTGATTCTCACCGGGTACCAGCACCCCCGTCTCTCCTCCCTGGGTGACCACAGCCACGGTCGGCACTACCAGAGCGTTCTGCAGCTGGTCGCCAATAAACTGTACATCCACATTCATATTCGAGCGCAGCACATCCTTACCGCTCAGTAGCTCGATCCGTACCTGAAATAGCGTGACGTTCTGCCGCTCAATGGCCTCCGGGGCAATCAGCTTTACCCGTCCCTCAAAGGTTTGCTCTGGAAAGGCATCGGCAATAATCTCCACCTTCTGGTTCGGCTCAATCAGGCTGATGTCGGCTTCCGGTACTTCCGCCAGAATCTCTAAATCCTGCGCCAGCGCCACAATTGCCGTGGAAGTCGCCGAGGATAGCTCTGATGCCGATGTGGTCGGCGTTACAAAAGCCCCTTCTGTCGCAAATTTTTGGGTAATGATCCCCGCGAAGGGAGCGCGAATGGAATTATCGCTGAGCCGCACCTGGGTCGCCTGAAGCTGAGCCCCGGCCTGAGCCAACCGAGCCTCTGCCTGGGCCACCACCTCCGGTTCCGGAAGATTACGGACGTCTTCCAGTCGCCGTTGGGCTTCATCCACCCTGGCCTGGGCCTGCTCCAGTCCGGCCTCGGCACTGCGTCGTTCCCGTTGGGCGCTTTCCAGCTCATTTTCGGAAATGGCCCCCCGTTCGTAGAGCTGGCGACTGCGATTCAAATCGTTTTCGGCCAGATCCAACCTGGCTTCGGCATCCCGCACCTGGGCACGGGCGGCTTCTACGGCAGCTTCGGTCTGGGAAATTTCTGCGGGGCGGCTGCCGCTGCGCACGTCCTGGAGGTTAGCTTCCGCTTCGGCAACGGCGGCACGATTTTGCTGCACCTGGGCATCTAGCTCATCACTTTGCATGCGGGCGATGAGCTGCCCCTGCTCCACCCGATCCCCCTGCTCCACGTAAAGGGCTTCTAGAATGCCGGAGGTCTTGGGACTCAGGTTTACGGTCTGCACCGGCTGCACCGAACCACTGGCGCTGATCCGCACCGTCAGCGGCTGCACCGCAGCGGGTGTTGTGAATGCTTCGACGTCATAGGTGTTCAGGCGGCTGCGCCAGATCCCCACGCCCACTGCGCTCGATGCCACAATCACCGTTGCCAAACCCCCCGCCAGCCACACCATGGGGCGGCGAATTTTTCCAACCAGGGGAAGTTCCATAAAAATCCAGAAAGATACAGACCAGCCATAAGCCTCAACCCTTTGATTGTAAACAAGCCAATCGGCCATTAACCTGAGATAGAAACTCGGTTTTCCGTACTGCCTACCGTCTGGTTTTCAGGCAAGATACCGGGAAAAGAACGTTCTTTGCGGGAGGGAATTATGGCAGAAGCTCCAATTCGGGTAGCGGTTATCGGTACGGGTTTCGGCCAGAAGGTTCATATTCCCGGCCTCAAGGCCCATCACCGTACGGAGGTCATAGCGGTTTTTAATCCCGAATTGGATAAAGCCAAAGCGGTGGCGGCAGAGCACGATATTCCCCATGCTGTGGACTCGGTGGACGCGATCGCAGCCCTCCCAGAAGTCCAGGCCGTCACCATCGCCACGCCCCCCTTTTTGCACTACCCCATGGCGAAGACGATCCTCTCGGCCAACAAGCACCTGCTGATGGAAAAGCCGACGACGCTGCATGCCTCAGAGGCCAGGGATCTGGCGGAGATGGCTCGCGATCGCAACCTCATTCTGACTATGGACTTCGAGTTTCGCTTCGTGCCCCAGTGGCAGCGCCTGGCAGAACTGCTGGCGGAAGGATACGTCGGCAACCTGCGCTTCGTGAAAGTAGACTGGACCGTCCCCGGTCGCGCCAACCCCGAACGACCATGGAACTGGTACGCCCAGAAGGATAAGGGGGGCGGTGCCCTGGGCGCCTTTGCATCCCACACCTTTGACTACATCATCTGGCTGTTTGGCCCCATCAAACGGCTGTGCGCTCGCCTCAGCACCGCCATCCCCCAGCGCCCCGATGCCGTGACGGGAGAACTCAAGCCGGTGGATGCCGACGACACCTGCAGCCTGATTCTGGATCTGGAGAACGGCACCCCCTGCCAGGTCGCCATCAGCTCCGTCACCTATGCCGGGCGGGGGCACTGGGTCGAGGTCTACGGTGATAAGGGGACTCTAGTGCTGGGTAGCGACAATCTCAAGGATTACGTCCACGGCTTCAAGCTTTTCGGCAGTCAGGCAGGAGATCCCCTCCAGGAACAGCCCATTCCCGATCGGCTGCAGTTTCCCACCACCTATGCAGACGGGCGCATTGCTCCCTTCGTGCGGGTGGTCAACCACTGGGTCAGCAACATCGACCAGGGACAGGCCACTGCCCCATCCATTCAGGAAGGCGTCATGTCCCAGCATTTGATGGATCTGGCCCATCAGTCCCATCTCACCAATACCTGGGTAAACTGCTAAAGGTGTAGAAATGTTCTTGTTTTGAGCCTAAAACTACCTGGCCTGGGTAGAGTGGGTATCCTCAAAACAAACCTGTACCTCCCAAGCCAAACCTAATTGTTCTGGTGAAAGGCAAAGGCTATATGATGTCGTCCCTTCCTCAAACGATTCATCACCACCGGATTTGTCTCAGCGCTTAGCTTAAAGGCTATTGCTGCATATATGATTCATGTCGTTTCAAAGATATCCCCTCACCGCCGTTCAAAAAATTAGTCAGCTGATTCGAGAGGCCCTGATGTTACCTCCCGATGAACAGCAACCCAACCAAGCCGCTGGCCAAGATTCAGAGGAAGACGAGAACGTTCCCGATTCTTTGAACGCCCTCGGAGATTTATTTCGCGTGGGCGATATGCCAGAAGATAAAATACCGGCTCCGAATAAAGAGGGGAGATGGTTTGTCAGTACTGTAGATCCGGCTGAAGCCGTTGCTAAACTGCCCGGTTTATGGGCTCGTCCTGGCATTCGCCTTGTCGCATTTCTGCGCCAGGATGATAAGGGGGGCATCGGCGCTACCGTAGCCATACCGGGGATCTTAAGCAGCACCGAACAGCTGGAACTGGCTATTCAGAAGGTTACAAAAGAAAAGCCTACCCCCGTCCCCGAAGGTAGCCTCAACAACTTGATGGAAATTTTAGAGGGAGATGGCTCCCTGGCTTCGTTTTTAGAAGCTTCAATTTTGATGCGAGAAATTCGAGAATTTGGGCGTTTTGGGGCCTATGCCCGATGGGTCCACCACCGGTATGTGAATGCGCCACCGCCCAAAGTTAGCTGGCAATGGCGCACCAAAGTTCCCGAAGACCTTTCACCCAAGGTTGTGCTGCGACCAGATGGCGAAGTCATTGTGGAGTTCTATTCCTGTCGGGTCCAAAAACCCGTTACCCTATTTCGCCATCTTGATCGCTATCCTCCTAACAGCTATCTGGCTACCAATCAGGACCAAATCATCGCGGTTATGGGTTCAGCGGCAAAAGCTTAAACCGTGCCCAAAGCCAGAACTAGAGTTTTACCTGAGGGAAAGCTCCAGTTCTGGACCTGGACTTGAGTTTGTGCCGAGCAAACTTACTTCGGGCTGGCAAATACCTGTACCCAGTATTTCTGACCCCCAGCTTCTACATAGGCAATTCCCAGTTCAGAGAATGCCGGGTTCAAAATATTTTGTCGGTGTCCCTGGCTTCTCATCCATGCGGCCATCACAGATTCAGAAGACGGCTGGCCCATGGCAATATTCTCACCAATGAGTGCCCAGCTATACCCGGTATCATCAACCCGCGTTTGTATGGTCGACCCGTCAGAGCCCACATGGCTTAACCGACCCATGCGGGCGAGGTCATTGGCCTCGCGCTGAGCGGCCTGAATGAGTTGGTTACTAATTACCAGGGGAGAAACTCCAGCCTGCTCCCGTTCGGCATTAACCAAATTAAGTAACTCTCGCTGAATGGCAATATCAGCACTAGAGCCAACGGCAATAACGCTGGGAGACTCCAGCCGTTGGGTCTCAGCCGTCTGGGGATTGTCTGGGGGAGAAGAGCCCACCGCAACCGCTTGGGCACTCATCGCCAAAAGCCCCACCAAAGCCAATCTTTGACCACACCGCTTCCAGCTGCTGCCAGGAATCATCCTAACGACCTCCATACTGAGTAGTGTTTTTTACCGGATGGTACGACCTACACTCAGTATGGCTAAAGCTATGGGGCTAAAGCCTCGGAGGAAGTGCCTAAATTAGGCATGAAGGCACCATGAAGCTGGCACCAGGCAAAACAGTATTGATACGGTCATGATCTGAGCCGCAACTAGCGGGGATGTTGCACCATCAAACGGCGCACCTCTTCGGCATGGTATGAACTTCGGGTAAGGGGGGACGAAACAACCTGCAGAAAACCCTTAGCTTCTCCCACTTCTCGCCAGGCATTGAACTGTGCGGGAGTAATAAAATTCGCGACCGGTAAGTGCTTGGGGCTGGGTTGCAAATATTGTCCCAGGGTTAAGATGTCGCAGTCCACCGCCCGCAGGTCATCCATCACCTGCTGCACTTCGGCATCTGTTTCCCCCAAACCAGCCATAAGGCCAGATTTGGTATACACCTGAGGGGCCATCTCACGGGTTCGCCGCAGCAGTGCTAGGGAGCGGGCATAATCCCCTTGGGGGCGCACCCGGCGATACAAGCGGGGGACGGTTTCGGTGTTGTGGTTGAGTACCTCGGGTTGGGCCGCCAGGATTGTACCCAGGGCATCCCAGTTGCCGCATAAATCTGGAATTAAGACTTCGATGGTGGTCCCCGGTGAACTTTGCCTTACGGCTTCAATACAGGCTACAAACTGACTGGCACCACCGTCATCCAGGTCGTCGCGGTTGACGGAGGTAATAACTACGTGGTTCAGCTTCATGCGCCGCACTGACTCTGCCAGGCGCACCGGCTCAGTCGGGTCCAGGGCTTTCGGCTTTTTCTCGAAGTCAATGTCGCAGTAGGGACAGGCACGGGTACAGGCAGGTCCCATGATCAAAAACGTTGCCGTTCCGGCCTTAAAGCACTCCCCAATGTTGGGACAGGAGGCTTCTTCGCAGACCGTGTTTAAGCCTAAATCCTGCAAAATTGCCTTAACTTCGCCAACTCGCTCCCACTGGGGAGCTTTTACCCGGAGCCAATCTGGTTTTACTGCCACAATGTTTACTCAATGTCGCTTCCTGACTTCCCATCATAACAAGCATAGATAGCCTGTAGGTCAAGCGTTCCAGAAGTGGTAGATAGCAGTATTCTACAGATATGGTTGCCCCTTCTCCCCTCAGACGTTGCGCAATGGTGCTGTGCTACCTGGCTGCCGGTATTCTGGCGGCAGGGGTCTGGCGCGATTTTATGGCTACTGCCGATGGCCAGTTTCAACAGCAATTTCAGCGGCTGCGGCTGGAACGGTATCAAACCCATTTGACCCAGGCTCCTGAGACTTTGGCCACCGCGAATCTGCAAATTGTGATTTATCTGGGGCAGCGACAACTGGTGTTGCTGCAAAATGACCAGGTGATCAAAGATTTTCCCGTCGCCATTGGGCAAGACGACTGGCAGACCCCGGTGGGGACGTTCAAAGTTCAATCCATGCGGAAGCAGCCCCACTGGCAGCACCCCATCACCAAACAATCCATCGGTCCTGGCCCCGATAATCCCCTGGGTAACCGATGGATTGGCTTTTTAGAAGAGGGGGAATTTTTCATTGGCATCCACGGCACCAACCAGGACACCTTAATTGGCCAGGCCGTATCTCACGGCTGTGTGCGCATGTTTAATGAGGATATTCAAGCCCTATACGATCAGGTGAAAATTGGCACTCCAGTAGTGGTCAAACCGTAGTTGCTTCGGCTATGGCCTCGTTCAACTATACCGGAACTGCCATTTCTAGCCCAGCCGTATCCAGGTCCAGGGTTTGCCAGGGTTTACCATCCAGGGCCATTTGTTCAATCAGGCTGGCCAACCGGAGCGCCTTCAGGGCCTGTTCTCCACCAACGGAGGGTTTTTCGCCCCCTCGCACACAGTTAACAAAATGCTCTAACTCGGCATGGAGGGGTTCAATGTTGCTGGTATAGACCTTTTCGATCAGGCCGTCTTGGCGATAAAGGACCTGACCGTAGTCGGTAGAACAGTTGGCCGTCGTCTGCCGATGGATCAGAATTTCGTTATCAAGAAAGTCGGCATCGGTTAGAGAATTTTTGCAGTGGGCCGTAATTGTGCGAATTTTGCGGTGGGTGACTTTGCTGGCGGTCAGGGTGGCGACAATACCATTGCTGAACCCCAGAGTCGCCGTCACATAATCGAGATAGCCCGAGCTAGATGCACGACTGCCGTTAGCGGTTAAGGTCGATACCGAGGAATTGGCGAGTTCCAGCAGCAGATCAATATCGTGGATCATCAAATCAAGCACCACTGAGACGTCGTTGGCCCGTTGGGAATAGGGACTCATGCGACGGGCCTCCAGGGCCAGCAGTTCCTCGGTCTTTAATACCTTATGCAGTTCCTGAAAAGAAGGATTGAAGCGCTCGATATGCCCCACCTGCAAAATACAGTTAGCGGTGGCGGCGGCATTCACCAGAGACTCTGCTTCAGCGATGCTGGCTGCGATGGGCTTTTCAATCAATACATGTACCCCGGCCTGCAAACAGGCCATTCCCACCGGGTGATGCAGCCGGGTTGGCACGGCAATACAAACCGCATCAACATGATCCAGTAGATCTTGATAGTCTTCGAAAAACCGGATGCGATATTTACCGGCTGTATCGAGCCCCCGCTCTACATTGACATCCGAAACCCCTACCAATTCAACATCCTTCAAGCGGCTCAGAACACGGGTGTGATGCTGGCCCATGTTACCAACGCCAATGACACCGACACGAATAGGTTCAGGCAGAGTTCGGGATAGATGCATATCTAATTCCGTCGTGGATCGTTGCTCTTGCACGTGTGTCCCTCCTTTTCGGGACGCAGAAACGCTACGAAATAACCGGCAAGCTAAATCAGGATAAAAAAATACCCCAGCAGCGACAAAGTCACCCAGATATTATCACAATGCTTAGTATTGTAAAGAACAACTACGAGAACTCACGACTACCGCGGCTACAGAGGACAATCCCCCAAAATTTTGATAAAGACCGCCCCCTTAAGAGATTTCTATTAAAACCGTCATCCAAATTACGGACTCGCCATGCTCTCGCAGTAGCCTATAGTCTCGAAAGCCTATAGGGGCTGGATGATGATTAGCTAGAGCCCTCTAACCCTAACCTTACCCAGGACTGATTCCATCGAAAGCTGTGGCAGTTTTCCAGGCGGCTAAGTGCTTGTCCAAAATTATTTTTCCTGTAAACCACCCAAAAGCCCTGCTATTACTTGACCGCATATGTAAATGATTCTGCTCAGGCACTTATAAACCGAGTCCAGCTCGAAAACCGTAGCTTTCCCTTAGCCAAAACTCCACGTCTGGACTTGGACCAGGTTTAGCTTTCATTGTTACACCGGTTGAGCAAGCAGCCTCAGTTTTCCAGACGTCTATAGCTGTCTTCTTCGACCGCCTGATGAGAAAACCAAGGAGACCCGTCCGCCGCTGGTGAAGCCTGGGGAGGAGGCTCTACCGGTAGGGGTCTGACTAAAATGTTCTCTAACTTAGGGCCATCGGTAGAGCGAACAACCCACTCATGCTCACCAAAGATCAGGGTGTCCCCCTCCCGGGGAATTTTTTGCAGCTGGTAAATGAGAAATCCTCCCAGGGTTTGATAATCCTCAGACTCAGGCAAATCAACCTGGAGCAGTTCGTTGACCTCATCCAGATGGGTGTGGGCCTTAACTAAATACGACTGGTCGTCCAGAATTTGTACTAAAAGTTCCTCTTCGCTCTCGGGCTCATGCATCTCCCCAATAATTTCGCTGGTCAGGTCTGTCAGGGTAAGGAGCCCGGCAGTGCCCCCAAATTCATCTACCACAATCACCAGTTTCTGGCCGGTGCGTTGCATGGTGGCCAACAGCTCGTGGAGGGGCGTATACTCCGGCACAAATCGGGCTGGTTTCACCCAGGGTTTGATGGGGGCATCTAAGGTAATGCGATGGCGGGCCAGCAACTGCCAGAGATGTTTCAGGTCAACCACTCCCTGAATATCATCTAAAGATTCTCCCATAACCGGATAGCGAGAATGCCCTGTAGTCGCTACCGCTTCCAGCAGATCGCGAAAGCTAGCATTGGCATTAACAGCATCAATCTGAGTCCGGGGAATCATAATTTCTCCGGCAGTCACCTCCCGAAATTCAAAGACATTCGTTAGTAATTCCCGCTCTTCGGCATCCAGGTCGGGGGTTTCGGCGGTGGTGCGAATCATCAACTGCAGTTCTTCTGGAGTAAGGCGGCTATAGCTAAACTGATTGCTGTATTGAATGTTGAACAGCCGGAGTAACAGCCAGGTGGATTGATTCAAAATCCAGATAAAGGGATTGAAAAAGCGGGCAATAGTCAAGCTGGGAGGCCCCAAGAACCGGGCCAGGCGCTCGGGGTAAAGCATGGCCACCGATTTGGGACAGAGCTCTCCCAACACAATTTGTAAATAGGCCACCAGTAAAAATGCCACTGGAATTGAAATGGCATGGGCAATGACCTGGCTGCGAAATTCTGAAATAGGTAACCGGATAATGGCAAAGGCAACGATAATCGCCATGGTACTTTCGCCAATCCAGCCCAGGGCCAAACTCGACAGGGTAATGCCCAGTTGGGTCGTAGACAGTAGTCGATCGAGGCTACGCTGCAAATGCTGTACCGTTTTAGCCTGCAAATCTCCTTGAAAGACTAACTGACTAATGCGGGAGCGACGTACCGATACGATAGAAAATTCTGCCGCGACGAAAAAGGCATTAATGCTAATCAGTAGCAAGACCGCCATTAAACGGGAGGCAATCGCCATCGGAGGCAATGTTTCGGGGATAACCACACTCAAGACAAAGATATAGGGCAGCATAAGTCAGTCATTGAGTAAAGGTTGATCCTTCAACAATGAACCGTATGGAGACCCAACCCCGCTCTTGCTAAATGATTGCCCCATTCCTACGCGAATGTCTAACTCCATTGGTGAAACAGATAAGCCCCGGTCATCTATATCCAGTCCAGCCTGAAAACCGTAGCTTTTCCATTGGTCAAACTCCACTTCTGGACATGAACAAGATTAGCTGCACAGCATTGCATGGTGCGAGAGAAAGCCGAAGCTGAAAAAGCATAAATCGCAGGGAATGACAAAACAATCTAAAGCATGCCTGAGGGAGATGAACCGGCTTTCGGCTAGCCACCCCCGCTAATGCGGTTTTGAACGTCTTGCAAGATATCTGCTTCGTTGAGTAGGATGACAGCTTTTTGCCCTGAGGCGGCGTTGCTGCGGTTTACCGGTGCTCCGCTTGTAGGCCGAGATTCGGGCTGGCGCACCCCCGTTAGCGCTTGCCGACCCAGCGTAAACCCCCAGGAGGCACTGATAACACCTGACCCAATCATGAGGGACAGCAAAATTAATGTGAACGCAACAGCAGGGTTCATGGCAGGTTTACCTTACGTTTGCCTAGCTTTTAGGGCAGCTGTATAGCTTAACCATAAGGATAACGACAAATTGATTGGATGGGGGTAACGCACGGCAATTCTAATCAGGTCTATTAGGGCTGATTACAATACAGCATAGGTTACGGGTTCAGTAGTGTAAGCTATAGTTTTAATGGCTTTTTTAGACTGAGTCTGAGGCCATAGCCAGGGTTGGCCGAGCGGATTAGGCAGCGAACTCATAATTCGCCTTAGGCAGGTTCGACTCCTGCACCCTGGATTCTGCTTCATTTAATAGTCGATTGATACCAAGTCCAGCTCGGGATCTGGAGCTTTCTCTCAGGCAAAACTCCACTTCTGGGCCTGGACAAGGTTTATCAAGCATGTGCAGCTTGACGACTATAGCTTGCCCTCAGGAATGGCAAGGCAATGTTGCTTGCCCAGGCACATCTAAGCCCCAGACGGTTCATCTGAGGCTTAGGCCAAAAAGGCTGCTAAGAGCTAGCAGGCTGTCGGAGAAATAAGGGTTTGCCGCTATATGTAGCGTTCCCTGCCAGCCCCAAAACAGCTGTAGCGTCAATTTTCGATTACTCCGACCAGCTGCCAGGCCAGCCTAAAAGGGCTCAAAAATAAACTCCGTGCCAACGGTAGGAACCTGACTACTGGGCAGGGTCAACAGTGAAGCGGTGTAAGGATTCGCCAAGTCAGGAACCCGGATCGTTGGATCCGAGGTATTCTGATACCTCATCAGAGCGTCGAACTCTCTTGAGAGGTTGGCGCTGTCTGCTAGCACTTCCCGATCGCGGAACCCAAAACCAAATATATTGCCAAGCTGTCGTCCGAAAGAGCGATTGGTATAAAAGTTGCCAGACTGATCAGAAAGAATTTCTTCCATCGCGTCTGGTATGGTTTGAGGAGCTTCTACAGATTGTGCCCTGGCCTCAGATGCCGAAACAGCGGCTACAGCTAGGAGGGAAAGGGTTGCTCCAGCCAGATGCGTTAACTTAATGTCCATAACACACACTCCTCATTACAATTTGGCAGAGCAGGTTCATCAGTTCTCGAGCCGTTTAGGTGTCTCTGCTCTTTGGTCAGCATTATTTTTCCCCGTTGGGGCAATAATGTGCATCACGGATTCTGGTCCGTTTAGGTTCCTTTATATCGCATCAGGCAGAAATCGGAGCATTTTTTAAGAATTTAATTGCCATGAATCAGGTCTTACTCCCCATCGCGACCCACGAATTAGCCAACGTCTCTTTAGAAGAGGTGAGATCGTACCTGCTCAGTCTGTTTTGCCAGGGGGCCTACCAGGAAGGAGAGTTCGTCCTTTCTTCGGGCCAGCGCAGCAGTTACTACATCAATGGCAAGTTAGTGACCCTGCATCCCCAGGGGGCACTCATGGTGGGTCGGCTCCTGCTCGAACTCTTACCTTCATCAGTCCAAGGAGTCGCCGGTTTAACCCTGGGAGCAGATCCCATTGTGACCGCTGTTAGCCTGGTGGGTGCCTACCAAAACCGGGCAATTTTTCCCTACATCGTCCGTAAAGAAGCAAAGGGGCATGGTACCCAGGCTTATATTGAAGGAGTTCCACTGCCTGAGGGCAGCCCCATCGCCGTACTGGAGGATGTCGTCACCACCGGACAGTCTGCTCTAAAAGCTGTAGAACGCCTCAGAGCTGCAGGCTATGCTGTGACCCAAATCCTGGCCCTAGTTGATCGACAGCAGGGGGGCGCAGAACTCTACCAACAAAAAGGTCTAAATTTTCAAACTGTGTTTACTATCAAAGACATTCAAACCTATTGGGCCAGCCGTAACGCCGAGTGACTTCTCCCAAAACCCGCCCCGATATCGGCTTCATTCCTACCCCCGATGACGCCATTGCCGCCATGCTCAAACTGGCAGAGCTTACCCCCGCCGATCACGTTTATGACCTGGGGTGTGGCGATGGGCGGCTCTTAATTCAAGCTGCCCTCGATTACGGAGTTACCGCTGTAGGCATTGATGTTGATGCAGATTTGTTAGCAACCGCCCGCACTAAAGCTGAGGCGGCTGGCGTGGGCCAACAGCTACAGTTTTTCCGAAACGATCTGTTTGAGTGCGCTGTGAATGATGCCACCGTCGTCTTTATCTATTTATTGCCTCATCTCAACATGCGACTGCGGCCTCGCCTGTTACAGCAACTACGGCCCGGAGCCCGCATTATTTCCCATCAATTTGACATGGGGAACTGGCCCCCCGACCTTACCCTGCGGCTAGAGCCCTCCGAAGAAGAGTCTGTCCTACATGTATGGCGAATCCCCAAAGTCATTTCACCAGAACTGATGGCGAGCAACTAAACAGGGTGCTGTGGTTACGCCACAACACCCCAGGGCAGACCCTATGGACCGATTTGCTTAATTGCCAGGCTTTTTGCAAATCCAATACTTACTCATGAAATGCACCTGATTGGTGACCTGCTCAAATCCTGCCGCAGTGAGACGTACATTTAAATCGTCAGTTGTGTAGTGGCGATAGTAGGGTTCGTGGAACATGATCGGGAAGTTTTCCATCGCCACCCTAAACTCGGGGGAATCTTCCATTTGAATGGAATCGCAAATGACAAAAGTGCCCCCTGGCCGGATGACCCGATAAGCCTCATTAATAACGTTTTGACGCGCCTCAGCCGGTAGTTCGTGGAATAAAAAGACACTCACCGTAGCTTCGAAATAGTTGTCCACGAAAGGTAACTCTTCTGCATTCGCCCTGACCAGTTGGGGCAAAACTGTCGGCTTTACTGAGAGCAGTTCATTCGCCTTGCGCAAATAGGTGGGAGATAGATCAACACCGTAGAGAGAGGCTTTGGGCAACATATCGCGAATCATACTCAGGGTACGCCCTGTACCGCAGGCGATATCGAGGATTTTTCCTCGTTGCCCTGCCGCCGTTTGGGCCAGACCCGCTTTCAGTGGTGCCAAAATACGACGACGCATGGCATCAGCCGTGCCGTTGAAAAGAATTTCTACCTGCAAATCATACAAATTAGCAGACATTTCACTCAGGTAGCCGTCTTTCTGGTAATGAAAGTTCTGCAAGTAGTACTTGGGGTAGTCTGACGTATCAATACTGGTATCAAACTGATGGTAAACCCGGTTATTGAAACGCTCCCAAATACTAGGAACATCCAAACACACCATGGGATAAAACCGGAAAAAGTCAGCCCAGGGATTATCGAAAAGGCTTTCTTTGGGATACACCCCAGCCTCAGCATCTTGCCAATCCTGGTCGAGCAGATCATTCATCCGCTTTTGCAACAGCATCAAAGTTGAGGCGTCCAGTTCCTGAGTCTTAACCTCTTGGGGCGGGTTAACCAGCTTCATCAGCTGGGTACTCACGGTTTTATGGGTAAGACCGAAATAACTTTTACCCTGCTGGAAAGTTTGATAAGCCAGCTTTGTCAGTGTGTCAGGCATACCACCAATCGCATCTCATTAATATTTTGTCGTTAGAACTTTATCTAACGTGAATAATTGTAACGAACTTTTCAGGAGAATGCTCTCCACAAAAAAATAGAAGGAGACATGGATACCCATGCCTCCTTCCTTAAGATGGCGACAGCTCGCCTTCCTTCTTAATCTGTGCGATTAGCAGTCGTAGTACAGCGCCAGCTCATAGGGGTGGGGCCGCAGACGCATGGGGTTGACTTCGTTGTCGAGCTTGTACTCGATCCAGTTGCTGATGAAGTCTTCGGTGAACACGCCGGTGGTGGTTAGGAAAGTGTGGTCCGCTTCCAGAGCCTTCAGGGCATCCAGCAGGGAACCGGGGGTGGAGGGAATCTTGGCCAGCTCTTCAGGGCTGAGGTCGTAAATGTCCACATCCAGCGGATCGCCGGGATCAATCTGGTTCTTGATGCCGTCGATGCCAGCGCAGAGCATGGCGGCGAAGGCCAGGTAGGGGTTGGAGGTGGCGTCAGGGCAGCGGAACTCCAGACGCTTCGCCTTGGGGCTGTCGCCAGAGAGGGGAATCCGCACGGAAGCGGAACGGTTGCCCTGGGAGTAGGCCAGGTTCACCGGAGCCTCAAACCCGGGCACCAGACGCTTGTAGGAATTGGTGGTGGGGTTGGTGAAGGCCAGCAGCGCCGGGGCATGACGCAGAATACCGCCGATGTACCACAGGGCGGTCTGGCTCAGGCCAGCGTAGCGGTCACCGGCAAAGGTGGGTTCACCGTTGTTCCAGATGGACTGGTGGGTGTGCATGCCGGAGCCGTTGTCGTTAAACAGAGGCTTGGGCATGAAGGTGACGGTCTTGCCGTACTTCTTAGCGACGTTCTTGATGCAGTACTTGTAAATCATCAGCCAGTCGGCGGCCTGCACCAGTTCCCCAAAGCGAATGCCCAGTTCACACTGGCCACCGGTAGCTACCTCATGGTGGTGCTTCTCGATGGGAACCCCCAGAGACCCCATGGCCAACAGCATTTCGGAGCGCATGTCCTGGGAGGTATCGGTGGGAGCAACGGGGAAATAACCCTCTTTGTAGCGGGGTTTATAGCCCAGGTTTCCACCTTCTTCTTCGCGACCGGTGTTCCAGCGACCTTCTACGCTGTCCACGTAGTAGTAAGCGGAGTGCTCGTTCTGGTCGAAGCGAACATCATCAAAGATGAAGAACTCAGCCTCAGGGCCAAAGAATGCGGTATCGCCAATACCGGTGGACTTCAGGTAGTCGATGGCCTTGGTGGCGATCGCCCGCGGGCAGCGCTCATACAGCTGACCAGTCCGGGGCTCTTTGATCGTGCAGATCATGCTCAGGGTCGGCTCTTTCATGAAGGGGTCGATCCAGGCGGTGTCAGGATCGGGCACCATCATCATGTCTGACTCGTTGATGGCCTTCCAACCGCGAATACTGGAACCGTCGAAGGCCACCCCATCGGTAAAGCTACTCTCATCGATCTGGCTCTTGTGCACGGTCAGGTGCTGCCAGATGCCGGGCAAGTCAATAAATTTCAGGTCAATTAATTGAATGCCTTCATCCTCAATTCTTTTCAGGATGTCTGCTGCGGTTGCCATGAACTACTCCTTAAACCTCTATAGCGTTCAAACTTCAGGAGAAACAGAAGAGCGATGTACATGAATGATGCCGGGTCGTGAAGCAACGGCCAGGTGCAACGCCGCTAGGACCGCTGACCACGCCAAAACCATCACAGAACGCCATACACCGACATGGCAAAGAAAACTTTGCCACATCTGCAAAGCCTGTTCCTCAGGCATCAACTCATCTGCCTAATCGTAGAAACAGGGGTTCGCTTGTTTTGTATCAGTTACTACCTTTTGTCAGGAGATGGGAACAAATTGATTGGTCAATTCAGGATTTTTGATGGTAAGCAGGCTCCCCGAGAATTCTTGTAAAAACATATGGCGATATAAAAACCCTTGCTTTGGTGGCTTCAGATACTTTCTTTAGAGGGTTCAGATTGCCCATTCCCAAGGATTCAGGACTTTGTGTTGTCGCTGAATTATAAGTAATCCTACGGAGATGCCAGGCCATTATCCCCCGCTTTTGGGGGGCTTCAGTTTCAAAGTATGTTGTTTTGTAACGATTCCCTCATCAAGGAGGGCCACAATCCTTATCAAAGAGCGTGGAGGGTAATTCGCCGTGGTAGACTTTCACGAGAGATGAAACCCGTTGCAGCCCTTGGTTTGACCGAATGTTGGGGCTGCAACCAAACCCAAAAACCTTGCTGTTTGCCTACTGAGAGTTGGGAGATAACATTCATGCGGGATGCCGTAACGACGCTAATCAAGAGCTACGACGACACTGGGCGCTACCTTGACCGCAGTGCTCTTGAGTCCATTAAGTCCTACTTCGACACGGGGCTTGATCGGGTTAAAGCCGCAACCATGATTAGCGCAACCGCGTCTTCAATTGTTAAAGAAGCCGGTTCTAAGCTGTTTGAGCAGGTGCCCGAACTCATTCGCCCCGGCGGTAACGCCTACACCACCCGTCGCTATGCGGCCTGCCTGCGCGATATGGACTACTACCTGCGCTACGGCAGCTATGCTCTGGTGGCTGGTGATTCCGATTTGCTTGACGAGCGGGTACTCACTGGTCTGCGGGAAACTTACAATTCCCTCGGGGTTCCCATCGCTCCTACGGTGATCGGCATTCAGATCATGAAGGAAATTGTCAAAGCAAAGGCTCAAGAATCGGGCATTGAAGATGCGTCCTTCATCGACCAGCCCTTCGACTACATGTGCCGGGAACTGAGCGAACTCAGTGTCTAGCCATACCTTGAGCCCAGAAATTGTAGGGTGGGCAATGCCCACCGTCCCTCTGGGCTGAGTAGATTTCGAGATGTTTGTTGCCGTTAACTCTTCTCATAGCTTCGTTTAAGAGGATGATCTCTTAAGCCGGAATTTTCTGAAAGAGGTGCTACCAAGCGCCTCTTTCTTTTTGAACCTTTAACCTGGACATTTCTGCCGATGGTAGATTCCCCCCTGGCCCTAGGCATCGATTTCGGCACCTCCGGCATTCGAGGAGCGGTTGTTGACCTGCAGAAACAGGTCCTGTGGCAGCATCGCCGTCCCTACCCGAATACTGGTGGTGGCTTAGTCGAAAGCTGGAAAGCTGCACTTTTTCGGATCTTAGAAGCGTTGCCCCTGCAGGTGGCCCAAAGCATTGGTGCGATCTCCATGAACGGGACCTCATCGACCGTCCTGCTATGCAATGCCGAGGGGCAACCGTTGATAGCCCCTCTCATGTACAACGACGGGAGAGGAGCCGAAGTGCTCGATCAAGTGCGGGCTCTGGCATCGGTGGATGGTCCCGTCATCAGCGCCACATCCAGCCTGGCCAAACTGCTCTGGTGGCATCGCACCCTTCCCAAGGATCTTTGGGACCAATCAGTCTATTTCCTGTCTCAGGCCGATTGGCTCAGTGCCCAACTCCACGGGCAATGGGGCATCAGCGATTATCACAACAGCCTGAAGCTGGGCTATGACGTGGGGAACCTCTGCTATCCGGACTGGATGGGTCACCATCCCTGGAGCCATGTGTTGCCCCAGGTGGTTGCTCCAGGACATGTCATTGGGGGGGTGAAACAAGAGCTCGCCCATCAATTCAACCTCCCTGTTACCTGCCAGGTCATCGCGGGCACCACCGACAGCATTGCCGCCTTCCTGGCCAGCGGTGCCGAGCACATTGGGGATGCTGTGACATCCCTCGGCTCGACTCTGGTACTCAAACTGCTCAGTCAGCAGCGGGTGGATGCCAGCCAATACGGTATCTACAGCCATCGTTTCGGAGATCTATGGCTGGCGGGAGGCGCTTCGAATACCGGTGGGGCCGTTTTGCAGCATTTTTTCGATTCCTCCACCCTGACCCGGCTGAGCCAGCAGATTGACCCGGAAACACCTGTCGAGTTGGACTACTACCCCCTACTCGCTCCTGGGGAACGGTTTCCGATTAATGATCCAGATTTACCGCCCCGACTTACCCCCCGCCCCAGCGATGATATAGCCTTCCTCCAGGGTCTTCTGTGGGGGATGAGCCGCATCGAAAAGCAGGGGTATGATCTGCTGCAGCAATTAGGAGCTTCACCCCTCCGGCAGATTTATACCGCCGGGGGCGGTGCCCACAACGAAGCCTGGCGGAAAATGCGGCAGCACCTGCTGCAAACGCCCATTAAAATAGCCGCCCATCCGGAGGCGGCTGTTGGGTCAGCTTATCTGGCTCTAAGGAGTTTGCATTCAGGCTGATGCAGCCAAGCAAAATTCATGGAGCCGCAGCCATAGACCGAACTTAGAGATCGAACTGGTTTCCGCGACGGTACTGCAAATAAGCTGCAACAAACAGCCCAGCCAACGTTACCGGAATCAGTCCTAACACAATACCGCTGAGCAACGGTTCAACCACAGTGGTACTCCTTACAGAACTCTAACAACACAGAACACTCAAAGTTGGAATTCTTCGAGCTAAGGTTACCTTCTAGCATAAGCTTAAACGGGGTTAAGCGAAGGTGTTTGCCCCCAGAATCGGCATGAATATTCTCTCATCCCCGTAATTTCTCCCGGTGTCTTTCCTGTGAGGGAACTCTGGGCAGCTTAGAAAGCTTAAGATTATGTAGTAAAGCCCGTTTAAATTCTTTAGATTGCGTAACATTGAAGAGACGTTCCACCCACTCAGCCTTGGCTCAAGAGACATTGCACGAACAAACCGAAGACCTCAGCGCCATGCTTAAGCGGACGGCTTTGGTTTTGCTAGCTGTAGTCATGGCTGTAGTGCTGGTAATCGCCGGATTCCGAAAGATGCAGGCTTCTGAACCCTACATTAAAGAAGTTCTAGCTCAAGAGGGTAATGCCGATCGGGGTGAAGCCATCTTCAAAATGAACTGCGCCGTCTGCCATGGGATCGAAGCCACCGGAGAAGTCGGCCCTACCCTCAGGGGCGTCTCAGATCACAAAACAAAAGTCAGTCTGATCAAGCAAGTGATTAGCGGCAAAACCCCTCCCATGCCACAGTTCCAGCCAAATGCACAGGATATGGCTGATTTGTTGAAGTATCTGGAGAAGTTGTAGTTTCCAGAGATCGCCTCAAACAAGGCTCAGATGTTAACTTGCTGACAAAAACTTCCCTTCCAAAGACTGGAGGCTCGCAGTTTTGTAACGGTTTATGAGAGAAAGGTAGATTGAGTTACAGGTTCAGCCCCTGGCTTCTCATAATCTCTACAACCGTTGCCCCGAAGCGGATGGCGCGACTATTGCGGGGATCTCTACTGGCAGATTTGGGCCTCATATCCTCTTTTTGGAGAAATCTTTCTTTACAAGTCTGAGAATATGCAGTAATATTTGGTTACACAGGTAAAAAACATACATATTTACGTTTGAACCCTGTGAGTACCTTGAAACATAAATAAGGACTAATACATCATGACAACTACTCTACAGCAGCGCTCTAGCGCTAACCTGTGGGAGCAGTTCTGTCAGTGGGTCACCAGCACCGAAAACCGCCTCTACATTGGCTGGTTCGGCGTGTTGATGATCCCCACTTTGCTGGCAGCAACTGCTTGCTACGTCATTGCTTTCGTAGCTGCCCCCCCCGTCGACATCGACGGCATCCGTGAGCCCGTGGCTGGCTCCCTGATGTACGGCAACAACATCATCTCCGGTGCGGTTGTGCCGTCTTCCAACGCTATCGGTCTGCACTTCTACCCCATCTGGGAAGCCGCTTCCCTGGATGAGTGGCTGTACAACGGTGGCCCCTACCAGTTCGTCATCTTCCACTTCCTGATTGGCGTTTTCTGCTACATGGGTCGTGAGTGGGAACTGAGCTACCGTCTCGGTATGCGTCCCTGGATCTGCGTGGCTTACTCTGCTCCCGTAGCAGCTGCCACCGCAGTATTCCTGATTTACCCCCTGGGTCAGGGCTCCTTCTCGGATGGTATGCCCCTGGGTATCTCCGGCACCTTCAACTTCATGTTGGTGTTCCAGGCTGAGCACAACATTCTGATGCACCCCTTCCACATGCTGGGTGTGGCCGCTGTGTTCGGTGGCAGCCTGTTCTCCGCCATGCACGGCTCTCTGGTGACCTCTTCTCTGGTGCGTGAAACCACCGAGACCGAGTCCCAGAACTACGGCTACAAGTTTGGTCAAGAAGAAGAGACCTACAACATCGTTGCGGCCCACGGCTACTTCGGTCGTCTCATCTTCCAATATGCCAGCTTCAACAACAGCCGCAGCCTGCACTTCTTCCTGGGTGCCTGGCCTGTGATTGGCATCTGGTTCACCGCCCTGGGCATCAGCACCATGGCGTTCAACCTGAACGGGTTCAACTTCAACCAGTCCATCCTGGATTCTCAGGGTCGGGTGATTGGCACCTGGGCGGACGTGATCAACCGCGCCAACCTGGGTATGGAAGTCATGCACGAGCGTAATGCTCACAACTTCCCTCTGGACCTGGCGACTGCTGAGGCTCCCGAAATTATCGGCTAGTCATTGGCTTAGTCCATGAATAAAGAAAGCGTCCTCTGCGGAGGGCGCTTTTTTCGTATGCATGTTTGTATCTATACCAAGTCCAGCTCGAAACCTGTAGTTTTCTCTAAGGCAAAACTCCCTTTCTGGACTTGGACGGGGTTTAGAACCTCACCTGAAGACAAATTGCTGGGAGACAACAGGAAACGGGGACCCTAGTAAGTAAGAGCCCCCGTTTCGAAGTGCGGATACTGCAATCAGATCAGCGTATGAACTATTTTCAAGGTCACTGGTAGTTGGCTTACCGTGGCTGACTCTTCGTACCAGAAGATAGGCGTTGAAGCTTGGACAACTCCACCCTGAGTATTTTCGGGGAAGCAGTCACGACTACCTTTCTTACAATCATCTCCCTGGTAAGTAGGCACCGGCAAGGAGGGAGGAGGTGGTGCAGTATAGAACATGGGAAGCCCCTGAAGTCAAAAATTTACGATTGAAGTGATGCAATCTAGCAGAATGATGTACTGGGGTTACTTGGTAGATGAATTCTAGCGCTCAAGTTCCTATCCAGTACCATGGCAAAAAACACTCTCCCTTAAAACTATAACCCGAAAGGGGGAATCTACTGAATTTGTACAGCCGAGCCAGGCCCAATTGCGGCTGACTCTATCAATTTCTCCGTGAATTTATCAAAGCTAGTCTGTAAATGGAGACAGGGGTTGTACTGCCGGAGCCGCGCTCAAATCCAGGCACTGGCTGAGTAGGTGAGATTGGGCTTCGGGCATCTGTCCGTAGGTGAAAGCGAACGGTAATTCGGCAGGCACCCGTTCTGAAATGGAATCTCTGACATAGGGGCTACCGTAGATAATCAGCCCTTGCAACATTCCTGCACTTAACAAAGCCTGAATCCATATGTTTGCCAGGGACGTTGAAGCAGCGGACCCCCGAAAGGGATTACCTCGAATGAACAATTGTACCAGACTGGGTTGAAGCTGGTTAGGGTCTGGTTGGTGGCGACATCCCCTTTGATCGATGAGCCTGAGATGATAGTTCAGGCTGGTGGGCCACACAATAGCTGGGGCGGTGGGGCTCAGAAAAGAACAATCTATGATGTCATCGACCAGGATGATATTGTCTCCGCTAGTACAGGGTCGCACCATCCCCCGAATTTCTGTCGAGCTTTGCAGGATATTGGCTGCAGCCTGTCGGGATGGAGATTGTCCTAAAAGCGACACATCAACCGCTGGGGGAGGCACATGTTCCCAGGCATGGCAGGACTCTGGAGGGACGGTCAGCAGCGAGGCGACCCGTTGTTTGGCCCGCCAGATACGTTCTACAGAATCCAGGAGTCGTTGCCGAGTTAGCCGACCGGTGTGCACAGCTTCCACCAGAGCGCGGATGGTTCCTTCGGGGTCGGCAGGCATTAGCAGGAGGTCTGCCCCTGCTTCGGCGACCAAGACTGCCGCTTCATAAGGCCCGTAGGTCCTGGTAATGGCCCCCATGACCAGGGCATCTGTGACAATTAGGCCGGCAAATTGAAAGTCCTGCCGTAAAATGCCGGTCAGCGTTGGGGCAGATAAGGTCGCAGGATGTAGAGAATCCAGGGCCGGTACTTTGAGATGGGCCGTCATGATGGCATCAACCCCGGCTGCGATCGCGCCCCGAAACGGCACCCATTCCACCTGGCGTAATCGCTCTAGACTATGGGATAACACTGGCAGTTCCAGATGGGAGTCTAGGGCGGTATCACCATGGCCAGGAAAATGTTTCGCCGTTGTTAATACTCCGCATTCTCTAGCCCCCCGAATGTAAGCCTGGGTGAGGTTACTAACGCTATCAACCGACTGGCCGAAGGCACGCACATTAATCACCGGGTTTTCAGGATTAGTGTTAATGTCCACCACCGGAGCCAGCAGCCAGTTGATGCCGATCGCCCTGGCCTCCTGGGCCGTTACTTGCCCCATGGTGTAAGCATAGTTTATGGCACTAGACAGATCGCGCTGGGCTACGGCGTCCAGAGCCATGGGCGGCGGGAACCAGGTGGCACCACTAAAACGTTGGCCAACACCCTCTTCTATGTCGGCGGCAATGAGCAAAGGAATGGCGGATTGAGACTGCATCTGCTGGGTTTTGATGCCCACCTCGGCTGCGCTGCCCCCCAGCAAAATCACACCGCCCACTCCCAACTCCTGGACATAGTGGTCCAGGGTGGCCTGATCAGCTTCCCAGGCAGGATAGCGGATTTCGTGGTCAAACAGATGGCCGGTGGTGCGAACGACCACCATCTGCGCCGCTAACTGAGCCAGAGACAGTGCCTCGGGGGCAGGCAAAATTGGTGATGCTGCCGCGATCGTGGTTCCGTAACCCACCATGGAGAGCTACTCCTGCTCTTCGGCGGAGGGCGTTTCTATCTCGCCTGCGGCATCGTTTTCTGCCAGGAGATCTTTCTCCTCCCGTTCTCGGCTGAGCTGGTTAATCAGGGACAACACCCTTGTCCCCCGTTCTACGGAACGATCTTCTTTGAAAAGAATTTCGGGGGTACGACGCAGACGAATGCGCTGCCCTAATTCGCTACGAACAAACCCGGTAGCAGCCTTCAGCCCGGCCATGGTTTCAGCCCTGGCAGCGTCGGTGCCGTAAATGCTGACAAAAATCTTGGCGTGCTGTAGATCCCCTGATACCTCCACATCGGTGACACTGACCATGCCAGCCCCAACCCGGTCGTCTTTAATGCCCACCACCAGCATCTGGCTAACTTCCCGCTTAATCAGGGAAGCTACCCGCTCTACTCGGCGACTATTGGCCATAGCGTGTTTCTCCTATCGGCATATATGGATCGAAACCAGCGGCACATCTTCTACCCTTGAGGACCACTGGCACTGGGCAACTCTGGCAAAGCTCCCTCGCAACCGTTCTTTCCCCTAGCCGGCATCCCCGCAAATGGTGCAGGTTTGACCATCTTCAACCGCGAATACCCGGCTCGGGAGTTATGGCGGCAGGTCGGAACTGTTGGGCAAAATCTCCTAAACAGCGCCAAGCCCTAACATTGCCCTTAAGGTAAACGTTAAGAACATGAATCCGGCGATAACGGCTCCTACCAGGGCAACAGCGGTGGCAGGACGACGGAGTAAGGGCATGAGGGGCTGCACGGCGTTGTACAAAATGCCCAGGGTGAACGAAATTAGATAGCGGGGGTAGCGAAAAACGTTATTAAAAAATTCTTGCATAATGACGAGCCTGACTCTCCGGGGCGCTGTGCAAAGCAAGGATATGGATTTTGCTCAGTAATCATCCTAACTTATTGCCTACCAAACTCTTGCAGGAGAAAGTGTTCCATCGCCTGAATCCTTTGTTATATTGGGTGGCGAACCTGGTTTTAAGTACATTTGATCTTGCTGACAAGTAGTTTCTGTGATGTCTCGGCAATTACCACCCCCTGCAAGTTTCTTTCTTCTGGCCGACCACTGGCATAGTCCTTCCGATCAAGAAGGGGGGTTCGCCTGCGCAGTTCGTCGTTTAGGGCTGGGTTAGTTTTGGGGGTAAGCAATCGGTCATCTCACCAAACAGCAGTGGCCTCTGCGCCTTGTCCCCTGTCACCCCGTCCTTTTCTCAAGTGGGCCGGCGGCAAAGGGCGACTCCTGGGGCAATATGAACCCTTTCTGCCAGTGACCTGTAAGACCTACTTTGAGCCTTTTTTAGGAGGTGGAGCGGTCTTTTTTTACATGGCGACACGTTTTGAAAGGGCTGTTCTTGCCGATATTAACCCCCAGTTAGTGAATGTTTACCGCTGTGTTAAAGAGCAGGTTGATGAGGTGGTTGAGCTGCTCAAGTGGCATCAACAGCATCACGGTCAGGAGTACTACTACAATCTGCGGCGACAGCATCACCTCAATACCCCGGTGGAACGGGCAGCCAGGCTGATTTATCTCAACAAGACCTGTTACAACGGCCTGTATCGCGAAAATTCCCAGGGGCAGTTCAATGTCCCCATGGGGAAGTACAAAAACCCCGCGATTTGTGACCCTGCCCTGCTCAAAACAGCTTCGGCCATCCTGCAGCGGGCAGATATTGCTGAACTGCCCTTCGAGATGATTTTAGACTGGCCCCTGTCTCGTCAAGACTTTGTCTACTTTGACCCGCCCTATCACCCCATCAGTATCACCAGCAGCTTTACCCGCTACAACCGCTATGGCTTTACGGCCAGCGACCAGGAGCGTTTGGCCCATGTGTTTCGGGAACTGGCTCAGCGGGGAATTCCGGTCATGCTCTCCAATTCAGACTGTGACCTGGTGCGAAAGTTGTATACCGGGTTTCCCATCCACCCCATCCAGGCCGCCAGGGCAATCAATTCGAAAGCAGGTCGGCGGGGCAAAATTCAGGAGTTGTTGATTACTTCGTATTAGAATTCTCGAGACTGCCCAGAATTTTGTGTAAGGGTTAACGAACAGCTTCATCAAACTTCCCACAAGTCTTGTAGGGCAGGCGTCTGGCCTGCTTAGCTGGGACAGGCGTCTGGCCTGCTTAGCTGGGACAGGCATCCTGCCTATCCCACAAGATTCCGCACCCTCCCTAAAATCCTCATTCCTGAGCGAATCTCACTCGAATGAAATATACCTCAAAAATCCCCCCTGCCCCCTGATTAAGGGGGGTAAAGGTTGAAACTTAAGCATCCAGAAACCAGGGGGACTCTAAAATAATCAAGTTTGTACCTCATTGAACTGAGAACCGCTATATACTGAATTACTAAAATCAAGTGTTCCTGGTGGTTCTCGTGACATCTAATGCTGAAATGAATGGGGCTCAAGATTTTTTCCAAACCGCAGGCACCATGATGCAGACCATGGTTGTGGCTGTTGACGAGCTAGCCGCGAATACGGGGAACAGTATTATGTCTTCCCTGCAGCCTTTTCTGGAGCCTGCCACAGAGACCGTTGGCCGGATAGTAGCCCCCATTACGAATCTGCCCTTTATTGAGTATGCAACGGCCATGCCGGGGGTTAAATGGTTGCTGGCGGCAGTAGGGCAAGTCAATATTGACAAAGTTCGTGCAGATGTAGATGAACTCCGCCGGGAGTATCCCAACGACAGCAAGCGCCAACTGGCTCAGCGAGTCATGACTGATACGGCGATGCAGGCGGCGGGTATTGGCTTAATTACCAATTTTGTGTCTCCGGTGGCCCTGGCGTTAACCCTGGTGGATATCGGTGCCGTCGCGGCCCTACAGGCCAACATGCTGTATCGGATTGCAGCGATTTACGGCTATTCTCCCGACGAAGATGCCCGGCGAGGGGAAGTTCTCACCATCTGGTTTGTGTCTTCTGGGGGCTCCAGCGTGCTGAAGACTGGCCTGAGCGGAGTTGAAACTATCCCCGGTGTAGGAGCTGCCATCGGCGTTGCCGCCGATGCAAGTTTGCTCTATTCAGTGGGTTACCTGGCCTGTCGGTACTACGAAACTAAACGACAGTTGCCAAATGAAATCGTGGTTTAACCTGATCTCTAACGACGCTGTAGATAACGAAATCTAAATTTTCCAGGAGTCAGGGGTTCTAACAGCACCTTCCCGGAGCATCAAGATGTCGAAAGAAACCCCACGACATGCTCTATCGCGTCAGTAATAGTCTGCAGTTGAGCCGGTTTAATAATGTAGGGCGGCATCGTATAAAGCAGCTGACCAAAGGGCCGCAACCAGACTCCCTGTTCTACCAGCATGGGCTGTATTACATTCATATCCACCGGCTGGTGTAGTTCTACGACGCCAATGGCCCCCAGCACTCGCACATCTTTGACAGAGGGCTGATGGCGGCAGGGTTCTAGCCCCCGTTTTAGTCCGGCTGCGATGGTCTGTATGGCGGCTGGCCAGTCGTAACTTTCCAGAAGGTTCAAATTCTCCAGGGCCACCGCACAGGCCAGGGGATTGCCCATAAAGGTGGGACCATGCATGAACACTCCAGCTTCTCCCTGGGCAAAGGTATGGCTAACGTGGGGGGTGGTAAGGGTGGCGGCTAGGGACATAAAGCCCCCCGTCAGCGCCTTGCCCAGGCAGAGTATATCTGGAGTGATGCCGGCATGTTCACAGGCAAACAGTTTGCCCGTGCGGCCAAAGCCGGTAGCAATTTCATCCAGAATCAGCAGCACGTCATACTGGTCGCACAGTTCTCGGGCGCGGCGTACGTAGTCGGGGCTGTAGAACCGCATTCCCCCGGCCCCCTGCACTACCGGTTCAAAGATAGCGGCGGCGATTTCATGCCCAAACTTTTCCAGGATAGCCGCAAAACTGCCGATGTCGGCCTCTTGCCAGATCCCTTCAAAGGGAATTTGGGGAGGCTCGGCGAAATATTGCTCCACCAGGCTGTTGCGGAACAGGTGATGCATACCGTTGACCGGATCGCAAACGGACATAGCGGCGAAGGTATCGCCGTGGTAGCCGTTGCGAATGGTGAGAAAGTGCTGCTTTTGGGGCTGACCCAGACTGTGCCAGTACTGAATGGCCATTTTCATGGCGACCTCTACCGCAACCGACCCGGAATCGCAGAAGAAGACGTGCTGCAACGGGTCTGGAGTGAGTTGGATCAGCTTATCGGCCAGCTGCACTGCCGGTTGGTGGGTCAACCCCCCAAACATAACGTGGGCCATGCGGTCGATTTGTTGGTGAGCGGCCCGGTTGAGACGAGGGTGGTTATACCCGTGGATGCAGGTCCACCACGACGACATGCCATCTACCAGGGTTTCGCCGGTTTCGAGGTGTAGGTGCACTCCCTCGGCAGACCGAACGGGAAACACCGGGGCAGTATTGGGCATGGCGGCGTAGGGATGCCAGACATGGCGGCGATCCAGCGCCAGCAGCTGATCGATGGGCAGGGGATGCATTGATTATTCGAGGGTGAGCCTCAGGGTGTATTCTGCCGCTCTAGAGGCCCGCACATCAATCAGGTAGTCGCCGCCTTCGCCGATTTCCCCCTGCCAGGCCAGTACACTAGAAGCGCCGGAAACGATGGCACCGCTGGGGTCGCGAACATCTAAAACCGCTGGCCCCGTTACATTAGGCAGGGTAACCGACAGGGTTTGCCCCGCCGGTAAGTTGACCACATAGCGACGAATGCGGGTCTCATCCACCTGGTCTGCCACCTGCACCGTGGTGCCATTGGGGGGGAACTGCACCCGCTGTTCGATGATGTTTGCCTCGGGGGCCGGTTCCGGCTCGGGTTCTGGCTCGGGGGTGACTTCATCGGGGGGATCAGTCTCTTCAGGACTGGGCTCTGGCTCTGGCTCTGGGGTTTCCTCCGATGCCTCGCTCAGGCTAACGGCCAATTCGTAATCGCTGGACTCTAACCCTTCTACAGGGCGAAGTTGAATGATGTGCTCGCCGTCTGCTGGCAATTCTCCCTGCCACTGCTGCACTCGATTGGCACTATCGTCAATAAGTTCTCCCTGGGGAGTCAGCACCGACAGCAGTACCCCTTCGGTATTCATAGTGGTCCGCAGCACCTGCCCGGCATCGGCCCTGATGCGATAGTTGATAGTTTCGTTGGACCGCAGGTTGCCGGTCACCGTTCGATCTTCGCCGGGGGAAATTCTGAGCCGCTGGCTGTATTCCACCGGGCGCTGAGTTGGGGTGGTGGTTGGGGTGGGTCGCTGGGTGGGAGTTCCCGGAGTTGCGGTCGGGTCGTATTCGATGGTAGGTGTTGGGGAGGAGGCAATGTCAGGTTGACGATTCAGCAGGCTGACCACCAACCATCCCCCAACGGCGGCCAGGGAGGCCAGGAGGGCAAAAATGCCGAATACCGCCCAGGGGTTTTCCCAAATCGAATCGGGTTCTAAAGGGGCTGGGGCATGATTTGCCGTTACCGGGGGAGATGGGGGAGCAGGGGCCACCTGGGTGGGCTGGTACTGCCGCCCCACAGCTACCGTCCTGACCTGGGAAGGAGCCATCGGCGGACGCATTCCTGCTCGGGACTGGTCCATTGCCCCCAGGGCCTGGGCCATTTCGCTCACCGATTGGTACCGATCCCCAGGGCGATAGTTCACTGCCCGGTTCAGCACATCCGCCAGGGCGGGGCTGGTGGTGGCATAGGCCTGCCAGTTCCAGGTGAGGTTGTGGTCGTCAAACAGCTGCTGGGGTTCTTTGCCGGTAAGTAACACCATGGCCGTCACGGCCAGGGAGTAGAGGTCGCTGCTGGGGTAGGCCCGGCCCGACTGAATTTGCTCGCTGGGGGCATAGCCCAGCTTACCCACCGAAGTGGCATGGGTAGGGGTAGGGGTGCCCACCATCTGGATGCGGGTGAAGACCTCCTTCACAACCCCAAAGTCAATCAGCACAGGCAGATTGTCGCTGCCCCGCTGAATGATGTTGTCGGGGCTGATGTCACGATGAATGATGCCCTTACTGTGAATATGGGCCAGCACCGGCAGCATTTGCTGTAAAAACTGCCTCACTTCTGCCTCAGAGAAGGTCATGCCCTTAGCCACACGCTGGTTCAGCAGGTCTCGATAGGTGGTGCCTTCAACGTAGTCTTGAACTAAAAAGAGCCGGTGTTCTTCCTCAAAGATGGCCTGAAATTTGGGGATTTGCGGGTGATCGATGTTGTAGAGAATGGTGGCTTCCCGCTGAAACAGCTGCAGAGATTTCTCGGAAAGCGCTTCTTCTTGCTGAGGTTCAAACTCTTTGACGGCACACTTTTCGTCAAATCGGCCAATGTCTTCGGCCAGGTAGGTACGCCCAAAACCACCATGGCCTAAGAGTTGCACGATGCGGTAGCGACTTTGCAGGATGGTGCCAGAGGTAATCGTTGGTTGCATGGCTGGTAGTTCAGACGCCGACAGAGAATGTCAATAATCGTTGATACTAGACTATATCTTTCGGAGGTGTAGATTCCCCCCTGGAGGGAAACGCGCCCCTCTGCCACAATAATAGTGGCTCAAAAATAGTGGCTCAAAATTCCAAGGATTAGAAATGGCACTGAAGCGACCCATACTCGTTGGTGGACTGGGACTCTCTGCAACCCTGTGGCTATTAGATACAGTGCATTTCGATATTTTTGACAGCTCTACCCTCCTCAGTGCCATGGCGGTGGGCACCGGCCTGTGGTGGTGGCGACAGCGCGATCGCCCCCTGCCCTCCCCCGCTCCGACCCAACCCTTAGTGACCGATCGCAGCGCGGTAGAAGCTGCTCTAGACCGGGTTCAAACCCTGATACAAACCCTGGCTGAGGAAGCCGACACCCCAGCCAAAGCAGCCCCCCTGGCTGAAACCTTAACCCGCTTCCAGAGCCAGCATCAGGCTTTGCAGGCGGCTTTAGATCGCCAACAGCTCACTATTGCCGTGGCTGGGGAAGCTCGCACCGGCAAAAGCTCCCTGCTCAAGCTGATTCAATCCGCTGCCGTGGCGGATGCTGATTTATCCCGGATCGCCCTGCGGGAAGTATCCCTGTCTCCCGAACAGGGGCTTGCCGAGGATGAGTTCGCTGCAGACGATGCCGTGGTTTTAGTGACCGAGGGTGACCTGACGGCATCGGCCTTGAACCTGATTAAAGCCCGAATTATGGATGGTCAGGGGGTCGTCCTAGCCTTTAACAAAACCGACCACTATGATGCTGCCGATCAGGAAACCATTCTGCACCAGCTGCACCAGCATATGACCACCCTACCCGTGGCCGTGGCCGTGGTGGGTACTGCCGCTGCCCCCCGCCCCATTAAGGTGCGCCGCCATGGTGAGGACGGCACGGTAACTGAAGTCATGGAACCCGCTCCGGTTGCGGTAGAACCTCTATACACCACCTTGAAGGCAGCTGTGGTGGCCCAAACCCCGGCCCTGGTTGCCGCCACTACCCTGCGCCAGGTCCAGTGCCTACGTCGTGATGTACAGGTGGAGTTGAATGCCCTGCGTCGCGATCGCGCCCAGGCCCAGGTTGATCAGCTCCAGTGGGTGGCGGCGGCGGCGGCCTTTGCCAACCCCGTGCCTACTATTGATCTGCTGGCAACCGTTGCTATCAACGGGCAGTTGATTATGGATCTGGGCAAAGTTTACGGCCTCAGTCTCTCTCTGGAGGAGGCTAAGACCGCCGCGGGCACCCTGGCCAGCCTGACCGTCAAGCTGGGCCTGGTGGAGCTATCGACTCAGGTGCTGACTACCGTCTTAAAGAGCCATTTTGCCACCTACCTGGCAGGCGGTCTGGTGCAGGGCCTCAGTGCCGCTTACCTGACCCGCATGGCGGGCCTCAGCCTGATGGACTACTTCGAAGAGTCAGCCCTGGACAGTACCCCAACCCCCGAAATTTCCTGGGATGCCATTGCCAACCGTCTGACGTCTGCCATTCAGCAAAATGGACAGGCTCGATTCCTGCAAGCTCTGGCTAGCCAGGGTATTGAAAAACTGAAGCCCAGTCCGCAGGTAGCTGTGGTGGCGGCGGAGTAGGGCGATGCTGGCAACTGCTCGCCAAACCCTTAACCAGGCTGTGGCTCGATATTCTGCGGTACTACAGGGCACCCCTGGAAATTCCGCCCTGGCCCATAAGTCGGCACTTAAAACTGGCCTGAATCAGCTGCAAAGCCTGAACACCAAGCTTGAAGCGAACCGTTTAAATGTCGCTGTGTTTGGCCTGGTCAGTCGGGGCAAGTCTGCCATCATCAATGCCCTGGTTGGCGAAAATGCTGTTGAAACCGGCCCCATCCATGGGGTGACTCGCTGGCCCCGTTCGGTGTACTGGCAAATTCCAGCAGAGGCCATCGCTGACTCCGGCCAACCCTGGCAGATTGAACTGGTCGATACCCCCGGCCTGGACGAAGTCGGCGGCGAGGTACGCTCAGACATGTCTCAAACGGTGGCCCAGCAGGCAGACTTGATTTTGTTCGTCGTAGCCGGTGAGATTACCCAAAAAGAGTACGACGCTCTGGCGGAACTTAAGCGCCAACAAAAGCCGCTGCTGCTGGTATTCAACAAAACCGATCTCTACCCCGAAGTGGATCGGCAGGCGGTGTACGACACCCTGGATCAGCTCAAACAAAAACTTGGCTCCGATCCTAAGGATCAAGCCCTGGCCATCGATGAAGTGGTTATGGTTGCCGCCAGCCCGGCCCCAGTGCGAGTACGGGTGGAATGGCCCGATGGCCGAATTTACCAGGAGTGGGAGACGCCAGCACCGCAGATTGCCCCCCTGACCCAGGCGTTGATGGCCATCATTCGTCAGGATGGTGCCGCCCTGGTAGCGCTGAATACCTTGCGCCAGGCCCACGCCGTTGAACAGACGATGGTCAGCCATGTCTCTGCCCTCCACGGCGACCAGGCCGACGACTTAATCTGGCAGTTTGCCAAATATAAAGCCATTGCCGTAGCCCTCAACCCCGTGACGGTGCTGGATGTGCTGGGGGGAATTGCCAGCGACCTGGTGATGATTCGTAACCTGGCCCGGCTGTATGGGTTTCCCATCACCAATTACGAAGCCGGTCGGCTTTGGCAGAGCATCTTAAAAAGTTCGGGTGTACTTCTACTGAGTGAAGCGGGCAGCGCCCTGCTGGGGGCGGGCAAAACCACTGCGGCCCTGTTTAGCCTGGCGGATAGCGCTTCTGGAATTGCTGCCCTGGCGGCAGCCGTGACCGCCCAGGCCAGTGCTGCTGGGTACGGCACCTTTACCGTAGGGAAGGCCGCCAAAATTTACCTTGAGCAGGGATGCACCTGGGGACCGGCAGGCATTAGCGCAACCCTGGCGGAAATCCTGGGCGAAACAGATACTTCCTTAACCCTGGCCCGATTACGACATGACATCCAGACGGATTTGCTAGCAATTTCCCCCGGGGAACAGGGCACTCTAAACAAAATAGAACGAAGCTAACCCCTGACTAAGATGTCTCCGGGCAAACCGACTGAATGTACTTCTTGAATGCCCTGCAATGTCGTCTGATCATGGCTTTTGGGGTATCCTCAGCGTGGGGCAGGGTATTGATTTTTGCAGGGTGGGGGCTATGCAAGCTTCAGAATTTAACGTCGACATAGTGGCACCTTCGCAACAGCCAATTATCTCTGAGGTCAGGTTCCGCGCCATTTTTGAACAAATTAATGTGGGCATTTGCCAGGCCGATTTAGACGGGTATTTGGTAGATGCAAACCCCGGCCTATGTCACATGTTGGGATACAGCCACGACGAACTGGTGCACCGAAAGTTTCAGCAGATTACCCACCCCGCCGACTTAAATGCCGACCTGGAAGAATACGAAAAGCTGCTGCAGGGTCATCAAAATTCCATGTTCGTGGAGAAGCGCTATCTCCACAAAGACGGTCACGCCATTTGGGTGGCGTTAACGGTATGCCTGGTGCGAGATGCTTTGGGACAACCGCTATATAGCATTGGAGTTTCCCAGGATATTAGCGATCGCAAAGCCGCGGAGCTTACTCTGAAAGCCTCCCACCAGCATGTCACCGACATTTTAGAAAGCATTACCGACGCCTTTTTTGCCCTCGATACCCGCTGGCGCTTCACATACTTAAATCAGCGGGCAGAGCAATTTTTAAATCAGTCGCGCCGATATCTGCTCGGCCAGAACCTCTGGTACGAATTTCCCGAAATGCTGGGTACCTTGTTTTCAAGACAGTTTCGTCTGGCCCTGTCCCAGCGCAACAGTATTCGGTTTGAGGAGTTTCTTAAGTCGACCCAGAGCTGGTACGAGGTGCATGTTTACCCGACTCAGGAGGGGTTGGCCGTTTATTTTCAAGACATTACCTCCCGAAAACAGGCCTACGACCAGATTGAACATCAAATTCGTCGGGAACAGGCTCTCAACCGGGTAATTCGGGCCATTCGGCAGAGCCTGGAGCTGGACACCATCTTTGAAACCGCGGCCCGGGAAATTTCCCATCTCCTGCAGGCAGACCAGGTGGCGATTCAACGCTACGACCCCGAAAAGGCCCACTGGAAAGTTGTTGCTGAACACCAGAACAATACCACCCTCGCCAGTCTTTTAAACCTGGTGGTGGCGGATGATGATACCGCCGTCGCTAAACGGCTGAAGCGACTGGAAATGGTCGAACTCGACGCTTGCGGACGGTGGGCAGAACCCAGGGGCGTGTTGCCAGGCCGCTGGCTGCTGGTTCCCCTGCACATTCAGGATGAGCTGCCCTGGGGCTGTCTGGGCATCCGCCGCATCGATAACCGTGACTCCTGGCAATCTTCGGAAGTTGATCTGGTGGTCACCGTAGCGAACCAGCTAGCGATTGCCATTCAGCAGGCCCAAACCCTAGAACGAGCCCAGCAGGAATTAGAAGAGCGGCAGTGGGCCGAAGCTCGACTAAAAGAGGCCCAGCGCATTGCCCACACCGGCAGTTGGGAGCTAGACCTGCAGACGCGGCAGGTCAGCTGGTCCGAAGAAATGTACCGCATTTTTGAACTATCTACCGAGCAGCCCCCCTTATCCCTGGAGCAACTGATTGCCACCCTGGACAAGGAAGATCGGCCCCAATGGCAGCAGCATATCGATACGGCTATGGCAACGGGGCAAGCTCTGGATATCGAAGGGTGCATTCAGTGTGCCGATGGGGCCAGTCGCTTCGTGCACCTGAGGGGGCAACCCCGATACGACCGTGATGGCCACATGGTAAGCCTGTTGGGAACCTTAACAGACATTTCCCAGCACAAGCTGATAGAAGAGCGTTTGTTTTATGACGCCCGCCACGATTCTCTCACGGGTATTCCCAACCGCACTTACTTTATGGAGCAGCTCAATTTAGCGGTGGAACGGGCCAAAACAAATTTAGATGTTGCCTTTTCGGTGCTGTTTATTGACCTTGATCGGTTCAAGGTAATCAACGACAGTTTGGGCCATCTGGTGGGAGATCAGCTGCTGGTTGAGTGCGCCAATCGACTGCGCTCGGTGGTCAAATCCAAGGATATGGTGGCTCGGTTGGGGGGAGATGAGTTTGCTATTCTGCTCGACCAGACCGAAGTCCTAGAGGATGCCTTTGATGTCGCTCAGCGCATTCATGAGGTGCTGCAGGATCCCCTGGAGCTTGAAGGACGGGAAATATTTATCAGCGCCAGCATTGGCATTTCGTCTAACTGGGCCGGTTCGGTAGAAGCGGTAGATTTTTTGCGGGATGCTGACACCGCCATGTACCAGGCCAAAAACAATGGCCGGGGATGCTCAGCCCTCTTTGATCCGGGAATGTATGAGCAGGTTTCGACCCGGTTAACCCTCGAAACTGATCTACAGCGAGTGCTCCAGCGGCAGGAACTCTATCTCCACTACCAGCCCATTATTGATTTAACCCACCATCGCCTGGTGGGCTTCGAAGCCCTGGTGCGCTGGCACCATCCCCTGTGGGGCAATATTTCCCCAGCCTCGTTTATTCCCCTGGCCGAAGAAACGGGGTTGATTCTGGGCATTGGTGACTGGACCCAGCGCATGGCCTGTCAGCAGCTGCAGCAGTGGCGGGAAAAGTACCCCCAGGCCAACGACTTAACCATGAGCGTCAACCTTTCGGTGAAACAGTTTGGTAGCCCTAATTTAATTGCCAGTATCGACGAGACGTTAGCGGCAACCGGTTTGAGCTACCATCACCTGCACCTGGAAATCACCGAAAGTGCCCTGATTGAAAATCCTCAAACGGCAGAGTCTATCCTCTGCGCCCTGCAGGAACGGGGGGTGCAACTGGGCATTGATGACTTTGGTACCGGCTATTCATCCCTGAGTATGGTGCATCGATTTCCTGTGCAGGTCTTAAAAATTGATCGCTCCTTCATCCACTGTATGGTGGCCGAGACTCGCGGCATCGCCATGGTGCAGTCGATTCTTGCCCTGGCCCATAACCTGGGCATGACCGCCATTGCCGAAGGGGTCGAAACCCGAGAGCAACTGAACCACTTGCAACGGCTGAACTGCCCCATGGCCCAGGGCTTTTACTTTGCGAAACCGTTACCCGCCGCCGCAGCCGAACACCTGCTGGTCACCTGGTCTGGGATCGCCGATCAAGGAATAGCCGATCAATAATAATACCGTTTCTGGCAGTCAGGGCTACTCATCGGTGCAGGGGAGCAGGGGGGCAGGGGGGCAGGGGGACAGGGGTGCAGAGGGGCTGGATATGTAGTCGCCATTCAGAGCCTGGGTATGCCCCGGCGGCTCCAGGTCCAGCAATGGGCTGTTGCCTTCAGGAAAACTGTAGATTTTGAGCTGGACCTGGCATCGGTAGCGCGGGCAAGACCGTCCGGCGGGTCGGAGAGCCATCACAATGACACCGAGACTACATGCTCAATCCAAAGACTATGCCTATACTGGTGGCAATTGCTGCCTACAGGCAAAATTATGGATCTTTTAACCCGTCGTACAAAAATTGTGGCCACCATCGGCCCCGCCAGTAGTTCGAAAGAAACTCTAGAAGAAATGATTCAAGCCGGGATGAATGTTGCCCGTCTGAATTTTTCCCACGGCAGCTACGACGACCATGCCCGCATGATCAAGCTACTGCGGGAAGTTTCCCAAAAACACGACAATCCCCTCACGCTGCTGCAAGACCTGCAGGGGCCGAAAATTCGCGTCGGCAACCTCCCCAATGGCCCGATTGATCTCAAGGAAGGAGAAACCCTTAACCTGGTCCCCCTGGCAGCGGCGGACGACATTCCAGGGGCCGTTGGCATTGACTATCCCTACCTGGCCGACGAAGCCGAACCAGGGATGCAAATTTTGCTGGATGATGGTCTGCTGGAGCTTAAAGTAGAGGCCGTTTCGGCCCCCAAGGTGACCTGTCGGGTGATTCAGGGGGGGCCTTTAAAAAGTCGCAAAGGCGTTAACCTGCCGGATTTAAACCTGCGCCTGCCGTCGCTGACCGATAAAGACAAGCAGGACCTGGACTTTGGCGTTTCCCAGGGGGTCGATATCATCTCCCTCAGCTTTGTGCGCCATGGGGACGATATTTTGACCCTGAAGCGGTTATTGGCGGAGAAGGGGGCCAACGACATTCCGGTGATGGCCAAAATTGAAAAACCCCAAGCCATTGAGAACTTGGATTCCATTCTGGATGCTGCTGATGCCATTATGGTGGCTCGGGGGGACCTGGGAGTAGAGATGCGGGCCGAAAAGGTGCCGATGCTGCAAAAACGCATTATCCGCCAGTGCAACTACCGCAGCATTCCCGTGATTACGGCCACCCAAATGCTAGACAGCATGATTCACAACCCGCGCCCCACTCGGGCCGAAGCCAGCGACGTGGCCAATGCCATCATCGACGGGACGGATGCGGTGATGCTGTCAGGGGAATCTGCCGTAGGTGCCTTTCCGGTTAAGTCGGTGGCCATGCTGGCCCGCATTGCCACTGACGTAGAACAGGATTTGCACTTTGTCAACGACCCAGCCGAGCTGGATGATGAAACCCACGCCCTCAGTGAGGCTCTCAACGTTATTGACTCAACCCTGAAGCTGAAATACATCATCAGCTTTACCGAAACCGGCTACACCGCCACCATTGCCTCGGGAGAACGACCCACTGCCCCGGTGGTGGCCTTTACCCCAAACGAGCGGGTTTACCACTGGATGAACCTGATCTGGGGCGTGCGGCCCATTTTGCTCCAAACCTTACCCCTGTCTTTCGAATCGATGGTAGAGGAAGCAGAGGGAGCGCTGATGAAGCGTAAAATGGTGGAACCTGGGGATAAGCTGCTCATTATGGGCGGAATTCCGGCCAATACGCCCAGGGGCACAAATTTCATTAAAATTCACACGGTTAAGGGATGAGATTATCCGGTGAGTTCGGTCGCTCTGCCTCCTCCGGCATTGTTAACCCTTCGAGGATTTTGTCTGGGGGGGTGATCTCAGCTAATTCTTGTGATCCCTGAATCGGATGATAAGCCTATCACCATTACCAGGGGAATGCCTGCAAAACCCAAGGACCAGATCAGCAAAAGAACGTTCATACCCTGGCGATAAACCAATTCAGTTGCCGATTCTCGAACCATTTTCATGGTTTTTGTCCTCAGGTTGGGAGAGGTCTGGCTAATGCCCTTCCGCTTAGATTTTGAGCGGCTACTCCCAGTTTTCCCAAAGAAAATGGGTTGTGGATCATTCCCCAGCCCTCAAGATTTTTCCGCCCGCACAGCCTGCTTAAGTTCTGCCTTGTTCATCTTGCTGCGCCCTTCTATGCCCAGTTCTTTGGCTGCTTCGTAGAGTTCTTGTTTGGTGGGTTCTGCCTGGCTGTTATCGTCATCAGGAGCATAGCCGACCTCAGCCATGGCGCGTTTGATGGCAGGGGTCCAGTCTACGTACTGCTCGTCAGCTTTAGAGCCGGCTTCTTTCGTGCGTTCGGCTTCGCGCTTTTCAGCATCGCTGAGGTGATCCCAAACCTCCTCGGGCAAGTACCGCTTGGTCATGCCATTGCCACGAGCCTGTCCTTCACCATCGACGGTTTGCCAGTTCTGCTCGGTCCACTCTTCCAGGGAACGGGCGGCCTCGTCTTTAGCATCTTGCTTATAGCCGCCGCCATGTTTTTCGTATTCCTGCACCAGCAGTTGGCTTTTACGAGCTGACCACTGCCCTGGCTTGCCCCCCTTGTCAGACTGTTTAATGTCTTCTTTCAGTTCCCGGCGCAGATCGGGTTTGGTGTATTTTTCTTCGTAGGATTGATTCGCCATGATAGTGGTGTAGGTTGCAGTTTACTTTTAGCCTGGGATCGGTTTTCGCTGCCGGGCATCATTCCAATCGGTGAATGTGACTGAATTAAGCCTGGTGAGCAGTGCCCACCCTACGGTAGATCAGGGCTTTTGGCCCTTTGCAAGGATTAATTTCCACTTGTTAATTTCAACTTGTTTGATACCCAGTCCAGCTCGAAATCTGTAGTTTTCCCTAAGGCAACACCCCACTTCTGGACTTGGACGAGGTTTAGTAACATGCTTGCACCAAGCGATTGCCGATCATCTTCATCTATGAACTGAAGCGAAATCGGGTTCGCTGGCGGCATCGGTCTGGTCTTCTTGGCGATAGGGTTCGGGCAGTCGCAACATTAAGATGGCCGCAAAGCCCAGAAATAGCCCCCCTAAGCCGAGAGCCCACAGCCGGTTGCCATCCAGAAAATGGCGCATGACCCAACCGAACCCCAGAGACATGACAATTTGCGGCAGCGTTACAAAGCCGTTAAACAACCCCATGTAGATACCGCTCTCGCTTTCTGAAAGCTCATCCATCAGCAGGTCGTAGGGGATGGAGAGGATGCCGGCCCAGGCAATGCCAATGCCCACCATCGCCAGCAGCAGGGGATACCGACTGTGGATCAACAGCAGAGAGAGGAAACCCACGCAACCTGCCATCAGACAAAGGGCGTGGGTCGTCACCCGTCCCCACCACTGGCTGACGACGGGAATGAGCAGCGAGGCACCCAGGCACACCAGGTTATAGGTGGCGATGCATACCCCGGCCCACTCCACACCGTGGACATATTCGGGAGATTGTTTGTTGTTAGCCCCCAGAACGTTGAGGGCAATGGCCGTGGGCAGGTAAAGAAAAAGAGCGTAAATGCCCACCCAGGTAAGAATTTGCACCCCGGCCAGACGGCGCATAATAGCTGGCATGGACCCGGTGGCCTGGCGCAGACTGCTCCAGAAAGAGTTTGAATTTTCTGTTTGGTGGTCTGACGTTTCCTGTTCCGTAATTTGCAAGGTTTTTGGGGAAGGTTCATCCACCTGCCAGAAGGTCCACAAAGTACCCGCTAAAATTACCACTGCGCCGAAGTAATAGGCCAGCTTCAGGGGGCGGGGGATGTTGCTATGGCCGACGGGACCCAGGTCTAAAAATTGTTCCAGCAGCCACGGGAAGGCGGCGGCGGCAATGGCCCCCAGGGCGATACAAAACCCCTGCACCGAATAGCCCAGGGTGCGCTGTTCTGCCGTCAGTAAATCGCCCACAAAGGGGCGAGCTGGGGCGATGGCAATGTTCAACGCCAGCTGCAGCACCCAGTAACAGGAAACCGCTATGCCCAGATTGGTGGAATTAGGTAAAGCTAACAGCATAGTCGCCGCCAGCACCGCTCCGCCGAGAAAGTAAGGTTGACGACGACCCCAACGGCTCCAGGTGTGATCGCTCCAGTGCCCGACAATGGGCTGGGCCAGCAGCCCCATGACTGGAGCCCCCAACCACAAGATGGGCAGCTGGCTGGCTTCTGCCCCCAGGCTCTCAAAAATAGCGCTGGCGTTGGCTACTTGCAAACCATTGGCTACCTGTATGCCCCAAAAGCCCAGGTTCATATCCATCAGCAGGCGAAGGCTGGGACGCTCAGAACTCATCGACATTTCCTAACCTGTAGCTGGTTGTCGGAGTATCATCCTGGCGCAGCTCTAAAATAAAGCCCCCAAGAATATAGAGACCAAAGACAACGACCAGGCTGATGAGTACGTATAACAAGGTATTACTGGGGCGTTTACCCATAGTTAATTCATACTGTCGCTGTAGGTATTAAATGCCATCGAGCGGGCAAAGGTTATCTTTCAAAAGCATTAAACTTTGCCAAAGTCCGGAAGCGAATTGTTACCTACCGCAATGTATAGCTCTAGATAGATGACGAATAAATCGCGAAAATCTATCTTTTGAGAGTTGTGAATTGATCACAACCATTTTCACAATCTGTTCATGTTAGAAGTTTTAAAGACTATGGATATCGCTGAGCCGCCTCCCCCAAAAGCCTCTTCGGCAGTTCAAAAAGACCCCATGCTTCAGGCATTGGCAGAAGTGGCTGAACGTTCACCCTTAGAGCTTGGGGTGACCTTAAATATAAAAGGGTTAATTATTACTGGATTTATCATCAGTCAATCCAACTATTTTGAATCCCTCATAAGTGGGTTGAAAAGTACTGATCAAGATAGTGAAATCAAAGATTCTCTTTTAGAATTTCTGTCTGGCCTGAAGGAAAAGCTAACGGCTAAACCGAAGCAACAAAGCTCCCATGAGCATCCTAAGTTCATTCACCTTCGCAATGTGAAGATTTATCCATCCGAAGGCCGGGGGATGCCAACCTATGGTGATGCCCTCTGGCGGGGATTGATTGACTCAGTGGATGGCTTTGCTTTAGGGGAAATGGTCCCGGCTCAGTTTGAAAACATTACTGCCTCCAAATGAGCTGTAATCACTGAAACGACCATTACTTAAACTTTGTCCAAGTCCAGAGTCCAAGTCCAGAAGTGGAGTTTTGCCTGAGAGAAACCTCCAGATTTCGAGCTGGACTTAGTTTACATCCCAGGTTGTCTGATCCACCACCAGAAATTTATACAACCCAACAACATGCCGACAAACAGCAACGTAATGGCCCAGGAAATTTCCCCGGGCCAATAAGCGTCTACTAAAGCACCCGTGATATATCCCCCCATTGGCGCGACCAGGATAGACAAACCAATGCGGCGCATAAATGTGCTGAAGTTGCTTTGCTTTGCCCTGACTGATAGGCGAGAACGAAAAGATTCAGGGGGGAAACGGCTCATGGCTAGGGTTATTATCTCGGCTTACCACCAGGTGCGTTTACCAGACTCATCTACCCGAGCCTGACGAATGACGTCAGAAATTTCTTCGGCATCTTTTACGTGGTGCAGGGCTTTCTGACCTTCTTCGGGGTCGTCAACCAAAAAGTAGGTGGGAACTACGATGCGATCGCCAGTAATATCGCCAGTGTTGACGGCAACCTGCTGAGCTTTATCTTCTAAAGATTTGTCCTGGTTCTCCTGATCACCAGGATTTACTGTGGGGTTGTCTTCTTCCAGGATGCGTTTATGTTCAGCCCGCTGCTCCGGAGATACCTCCTCAGGAGTTAAAGGCTGGCGAATATTGTCCTGTTGCTCGCGGTTGTGAGGAGTGTGGGTATCCATAAACGGGTTCTCCAGATGTCTGCATTACGTTAAGCCTAGCGAGATTAGCCCCGAAGCCTCATCGCCCAGAGGGGACAACCATCCCCTCCCCAGGGGGTAAGTCTTGGCTCTGGCACTCTCTAGCGCGGGTCGTAAGACCAGCCTTCTGGTACGTCCATGGGATCCGGTTGGTTACGATGCTCAGGGGGACGCAGGCCAGTTTTATCAATCAGCCGCACGGTGCTGGCCTGGGGACCGTTTTCCCCCTGGGACACAAAGAACTGGACTCCAGTACCCACCGTCAATCGGTCGAAATCGTTGCTCAGTACGCTGTTGCGGTGAAAAAAGATTTCCTGACCATTCAGATCTTTCAAAAATCCGTAATCTTGAGATGGAAAGAGCTTGGTTACAATGCCGCCAATCTCCTGTTCTGGATGGCGCTTTTGACGGTTTTGCTGCTGCTCCGTCAGGTCCCTGAGTTGGCGACGGGCAGTCTCAAAAGCTTCCCGAATGACAGCCTCAAGGGAATTATACTGGACCCCTTCCCCGGGGTTTTTGGTTACCGCCAGCTCATGGCCGGGGGGCACGGTCATATCCAGTCTTACCCGAAAGGGCGAACCGTGATTGGGATGGGTATGGGCTCGCTCAACGGCAACGTGACAGCCAATAATGTGGTCACACACGTCTTCCAGTTTGCTGGCTTTGCTGCGGATCAGCTGCTCTAAGGCATCGGTTTTCTGAACGTCGCGATAGGTAATGTCTAGGGGAACTTGCATAGTTTATGGGATGAGTAACTTCAAATTGGAACAAGAGAGCAAGTCAGATATTGGATCTCGGGTACCGGTTCAGACCGAACATTGGACACCGGACACCTCTGCTTCCTCGCTCTCTCGCTCACTTGCTTAGCTAACCGCCATCGTTGTCGGCAGGGGCGCTTCTACATTGCCGCCAGACCGAGCGCGGTAGAGGTCACCGACTCTCTCTTCTAGCCGGGCCAGATTACCGGCGATGCGGTCGAGCAGATGGCTGGTGACAGGATCGGTCAACTGCGCAGAGAACCGGGTCGCATCTACCAGGCCGGTTTGCAGATCACCGAGAGCCCGGCGCAAAATTTCTTGCTCATTGCTGGACTGTAACCAACCCTGGAGAGTTGCGAAGGCCTCGCTGCCCACCGCCTGCCAACTTACCTGTTCGTCAAACTGGCGCAGGCGGGTTTCCAATCGCTGAATGTGGCTTTCTTTGGCAGTCATCACTTCTGCGAACACCACGTTAGCTTCAACATCGCTAACTTTCTCTTTGTACTGGCGGAATGCGCCCAGGGTGTAGCGCTCACCCACCAGGGCTGTATTAATCACATTCACAATGTCCTGCCGGGCAGAACCACCCCATTTAGCACCCAGCTCCCACCAATCGTAAGTTTCATCGGCGGGGTCAGGCAGCGTTTCGTCCATCGGTAGGCCCAGACGGCTCAAAATCATAGTGGTGAACATAGGCAGATCCCCCGGACGACGGGAGGTGATTAAATTGCCATCTACCACCACCGGCTCGTCGATATAAGTAGCACCGGCATTCTGCATGTCTTTGCGGATGCTGCGGAAACCGGTCGCCTGTTTGTCGCGCAGCTGATCGGCTTCGACTAAAACCTGAGGGCCGTGGCACACTGCGGCAATGAGTTTACCCTGGGCCATAGCGTTGATCACCAGGCGAACAGCCTGGTCATTGACCCGAATATGGTCAGGGGCATGGCCTCCGGGAATGATGACAGCATCAAAGTCGTCAGAGAGTACTTCAGTGGTTGTGGCGTCGGGCTTAATGCTGACCTTGCCCTGTTTGCCTCTGTATTCTTCATTCATGCGGGTGCCCAGCACAACCACCTCGGCATTGGTGCGGCTGAGGGCGGTGTAGGGCACCTTAAACTCTGAGTCTTCAAATCCCTCTTCTATGAGGATCGCAACTCGCGTCGTTGTAGTTCCGTTTTGGGTGGAGTAGGTCATTCAAAATTTCCTGCGTTTACAACTGACAATTAGGATTAAAAAAGTTTTTAAAAATAAGAACTATGCATATTAACTACAGCGTAAAATTCTGGAGCCAACCCGTCTTCGCCCTTTGGATGGATTTCTGACAGGCATTGCAAATAGGTTGTTCTATACCAGGTCCAGCTCAAAATCTGGAGGTTTCTCTCAGGCAAAATTCCACTTCTGAACTTGGACAAGGGTTAGCCTGGCAAGGTTCAATTTTTCCAACTCCCGCAGGGCATGACGTAACCGAGTGCATCCCACTTTTGTAAGTTTTCCCCTCATCCCCCAACCCCTTCTCCCAGAACGGGAGTAGACCGTTGCTGGCTGGCTGCAGGGCATAGGGCACGCGTAGGTCTGAGACCGTGCGAAGCAGCAGGGGCTGGGGGATGTAGCTTGCTTCCCGCAGGGTGGACTTTCTTAATTTCATAAGGGTGTTTTATGAATTGGAGCACTTTAAAGGCCGACCGGGCTCGACTTACCTGGGTAAAACTGGGTTTAGAAATGGAAAATTTCAGTCCCCATTGGCATCCCCTTCCCCAAAACCTACTGGCGAGAGAAAAATTAAATAACTATCTCCTTCTTGCTATAGAGGAGCCCGAGATTGCTAAATGCTAAGTTAAGTTACAAGTCAATAAAAGATTGACTGCTCTCACGAACAGGAACTCTCCCTGCTCTCGTCGTAAACCTACTGTTGTTCAAGAGGTAAATCAGCTATGGCTAACCCACAAGATAACGCTACTTACGAAGACCAGTTTCGCCGCCAGTACGGTGAGTACGGAACCAAGTTCGAATTTGGCTCTAACCCCAGTGCAGAACTCTGGAATGGTCGTCTGGCCATGCTTGGTTTTATCGGTGCGCTGATTGTAGAATTGACCACCGGTCAAGGCTTTTTCCACTGGTTGGGCTTGTTCTAAACCCTTTTAGAAAAGATATCTAACCAGGTCCAGTTCGAGAAATGGGGTGCATCCAACTTGTGTCACCCTGAGCGGAACGGAGTGTTGCGAAGGATTTCAATCCTTGTGCAAGATCGGGATTCTTTGCTTCACTATCGCTACGCTCAGCATGACATTTGCAAAACTGGGATGCACCCAAGCACTGTAGCTCTCTCTTAATCAAGACTTCACTTCTAGACTTGGACAAGGTTTAGACAAGCAAAGCGGGTTGTGTATACATGGCCCGCTTTTTGTTGCAACTTCCAATAAAATTCTGCTGACGTTGTATACCAAGTCCAGCTCGAAAGCTGTAGCTTTCCTTCAGGCAAAACTCCACTTCTGGACTGGGACAAGGTTTAAATTAAGTAAGTTGATCCTGCACCAAACTGAGAACCGCTATAAGCAAGAGGAATCTCAGATACGCTAAATTTAGGTACTCAATTTAGGTACTCTAAATTATAGTGTCATTTGATAAGGTGGCTCCCCTGAGCACGATAATAATTCCACTGCGAATGCAGAAGCCGTCGTCCTCTCGGTCTGCTTCTTCAACGCGATCTTTATTAAGGATTTTCACATTACAACCGATGTGGGCGTTTTTGTCGACAATGGCATTTTTAATCGTGCTCCCTGCGCCAATGCCCATGGGCACCCTTACCCGATTGCAGTCGCTCTGACGTTCAAAATTAGAGTGGTAATGGTCGGCCCCCATAAGCAGGCTATCTTCAATCACACAACCGGACTCAATGCGAGTACGAATGCCGATAACAGAGTTAGTAATCTGGCATTCTTTTAGAATACACCCTTCACTAATCATGGACTTGTTGACTTCACATTTAAGTTGCTTGGTAGGGGGTAAGTACCGGGCGCGGGTAAAAATGGGGGAATCCTCATCATAAAAGCTAAAGGATGGATTAGGCTGTTTGACAAGGTCTAAATTAGCGTTGAAGAAAGATTCAATTGTGCCAATATCTTCCCAGTAATCATTGAAGAGGTGGGCCTGAATTCGATAATCTTTGGCCGCGCTAGGAAGAATTTCTTTACCAAAGTCAGTATATTTCGGTTGCCGATTTAGCAGATCGATCAAAACCTCACGCTTAAATAAATAGATTCCCATAGATGCGATGAAGGGCTTTTCCTTAGCCTCTTCTGGAGATAGCCCCAGGGTGGTGGTATCAACCTCCATCTTTTTCAGGTCGTCGCCTTTGGGCTTTTCGCTAAAGTCAATGATACGGCCCGTATCATCAATTTTCATAAGCCCAAAGCTCGATGCTTTTTTAGCGTTGACCGGCAACACGGACAGAGTAATGTCTGCGTTATTTTCGCGATGATTCTGCACAAATTCCCGGTAGTCCATGCGGTACAAATGGTCGCCCGAAAGAATCAGATATTCATCTACATCTAGCTCTTTGAACAGCCACATATACTGTCGTACCGCATCAGCCGTGCCCTGAAACCACTCCAGATTTTCGGGGGTTTGCATTGCCGCCAAAATTTCTACAAAGCCCTGCTGAAATCCTGAAAAGCCGTAGGACCGCGAAACATGCTGGTTTAAAGAAGCGGAATTAAACTGAGTCAGCACATAAATTTTGAAAATATCGGAATTGATGCAATTACTAATAGGAATATCAATCAGTCGATGTTTCCCAGCCAGGGGCACTGCGGGTTTAGCTCGCATTTTAGTCAGTGGATAAAGGCGAGTGCCAGCACCGCCACCCAGTATGATTCCCAATACTCTCTTCACAGCGTTTCCCTTTATTGCTCAGCAAATGAAACCTGCGGGCCAGGTGCTAAACTGCCAGCTCAAGATGGCCATAGCAGACTTACAAGACCAGGCTGTACAGCGTCTTCAACACTAGCGAGACCTATGGACAGCTTGAAATCCCTATTCGTGGGGGATCAACCGTGCCTCACCCGGCAAGACCATGCCATAATTTCCGCAGACTTTCTTTCCCTATTGTTTAGCTCCACTCCCCGAGTAGCATGGGTCAAAGGGCAGAAATCTGACAGTTTCGCCGCAAACCCTCTGAAATCGGCACATGAACCCTGTCCAAGTCCAGCAGTGGAGTTTTGCCTGAGAGCAATTTATGAAAAAAATTATCCCCTTAGCCCTCACCCTAAATCCCTCTCCCAGAGCGGGAGAGGGACTTTGAAGCTGGCCCCCCTACTCCCGTTTGGGGAGCAGACCGTTGCTGGCTGTCCGCAGGATATCGGGCGCGCCTAGGTCTGAGATCGTGCGAAGCAGCAGGGGATGGGGGATGCAGCTTGCTTCCCGCAGGGTGAGCTGACAAGATGTACATCAGGCCGGGGGTATTCCCGCCATTCTCGGGGAGTGAGATCGGGCCGGGCTGCTGCATACCGATATGCCCATGGTGCACAGCCCGACTCTAAAAGCGGCCCTCGACCGCTGGCATGTTATGCGCCCTCCAATAGAACTACGCCATCTCAGCGGTCACCAGCTCAGAGGGCAACCGCTTGAAGGAGAGCCGCTCGTGCTCCACATCCACAAAGATGGTGTCGCCTTCGGTGAATTCGCCCCGCAGGATGGCTTTGGCGATCTGGGTTTCCAGCTCCCGCTGGATCGCCCGCTTCAGGGGACGAGCCCCGTACACCGGGTCGTAGCCCACCTCGGCCAGGAAGTCGAGGGCTTCTTCCGAGAGCTTGACGGCCATCTTGCGTTCCGCCAGGCGCTCTTCTAGACGGATGATCTGCAGTTTGACGATATCCCGCAGCTGATCCTTCCGCAGGGCGTGGAAGATGATCATCTCATCCACCCGGTTGAGGAATTCGGGGCGGAAGTTGGAGCGCAGGGCGTCCATGACCCGAGACTTCATTTCGTCGTACTGCTCGTCATCACCGGAAATATCCAGAATGTACTGGGAGCCGATGTTGCTGGTCATGATGATGATGGCATTTTTGAAGTCCACCGTATGGCCCTGGGCGTCGGTGACGCGGCCATCATCCAGAATTTGCAGCATGACGTTGAACACGTCGGGGTGGGCCTTCTCGATTTCGTCGAAGAGAATCACCGCGAAGGGGCGACGACGCACCGCTTCGGTGAGTTGCCCACCTTCGTCGTAGCCCACGTATCCGGGAGGAGCCCCAATCAACCGGGAGACGGCGTGCTTCTCCATGTATTCCGACATGTCGATGCGCACCATGGCGTCTTCGGTGTCGAACAGGTAGGCGGCCAGGGCCTTGGCCAGTTCCGTCTTACCCACCCCGGTGGGACCGAGGAAGATGAAGCTGGCGGTGGGACGGTTGGGATCGGCTAATCCCGCACGGGATCTTTGGATGGAGTCGGCCACAGCCGTAACTGCCTCATCCTGCCCGATCACCCGACGGTGCAACTCATCCTCCAGCAGCAGCAGCTTCTGCATTTCAGACTGCACCAGCTTGCTGACGGGGATGCCCGTCCACTTGGAAATGATTTCGGCAATGTCTTCCTCAGTCACCTCTTCTCGCGTCAGGGAACGACCGGAAGATTGCAGATCTTCCAGGTTGGCTTCGGCATCCTCCAGCTTTTGCTGCAGCTCGGTGAGTTTGCCGTACTTCAGTTCAGCGGCTTTGTTCAGGTCATAGTCCCGCTCCGCCTGCTGAATCTCGACTTCTACGCGGTCGATCTCATCCCTGATCTGCTTGCGCTGTTCCAGGCTGTCTTTCTCCGCCTGCCAGCGGGCGTTGAGGGTGGACTGCTCCTCTTTGAGATCGGCCAGTTCTTTATCCAACCGTTCCAGCCTTTCTTTAGAGGCAGGATCACTTTCCTTCTGGAGGGACAGCCGCTCCATTTCAAACTGCAGAATCTTGCGGTCTACCTCATCCAGTTCTTCCGGCTTGGAGGTGACTTCCATCTTCAGCTTGGCGGCGGCTTCGTCCACCAGGTCGATGGCCTTGTCCGGCAAGAAGCGATCGCTGATGTAGCGGGTGGATAGGGTTGCCGCTGCCACCAGGGCACTGTCGGAAATTTTGACGTTGTGGTGGGTTTCGTAGCGGTCTTTCAGACCCCGCAGAATGGAGATGGTGTCGGCCACAGTGGGCTGATCCACAAACACCTGCTGGAAGCGTCGCTCCAAAGCGGCGTCTTTCTCGATGTACTTGCGGTACTCGTCCAGGGTCGTCGCACCAATACAGCGGAGTTCGCCGCGAGCCAGCATGGGCTTCAGCAGGTTCCCGGCATCCATCGCCCCCTGGGTGGCCCCGGCCCCGACTACCGTGTGGATTTCGTCGATGAACAGAATGATCTGCCCTTCGCTATCGGTGACTTCCTTCAGCACCGCCTTCAGGCGCTCTTCGAACTCACCACGATATTTGGCACCGGCAATCAGCGCCCCCATATCCAGGGCGATCAGCTTGCGGTCCTTAAGGGATTCGGGCACGTCGCCTTTGACGATGCGCTGGGCCAGACCTTCAGCGATCGCGGTCTTACCCACCCCCGGTTCGCCAATCAGCACGGGGTTATTCTTCGTCCGTCGGGACAGAATCTGCACCGTGCGGCGAATTTCGTCGTCCCGGCCAATGACCGGGTCGAGCTTACCCTGGCGGGCGGCGTCGGTCAGGTCGCGACCGTATTTTTCTAAGGATTGGTACTTCCCTTCCGGGTTCTGGTCGGTCACTTTTTGCGTGCCTCGAATGTCTTGAATGACGTCTTTGAGTTTGGCTTCATCCAGGCCAAATTCCCGCAGCAGGTTTCGGCCAAAGCGATCATCTTTAGCGTAAGCGAGAATCAGGTGCTCGATGGAGATGTAATCATCGCCATAGGTTTTTCTAAAGTTATCGGCCCGGTCGAGCAGGGTTTCCAGCGACTTGCCGATGTACACCGACGAACCGCTACCCGAGACCTTGGGCTGGCTGTTGATAAACGCTTCCGTCCGCTCCCGCAGTTGCTCGGGCTTGACGGCAAGCTTGTCGAAAATGCTGGCGGCCAGGCCCTCCTGCTCCAGCAGAGCCAGCATTAAATGTTCACTCTCTAGGTGCTGGTTCTGGGCCTGTTTAGCAATATCTGGAGTGCGGGCAATGGCGCTCCAGGCTTTTTCTGTAAATTTATTCGGATCTGTTGGTTGCATATCCCCTCCGGCTAACAAGGATGTCTTCAGGGAACAACCTCATTGGGAAACGACAGCACAAACGCCTTTTCCCATCCTGGTTTAACCCTGGTTTGGTACTGCTATAGGAGTATTGTAAGGATTTGGTCTACGCCAGCAGGATCGGTGTTTACGGCCCTTTTGAGCGGGGTTGCCGCCCGTGCTGAACAAAATTTCCCAAAGCACAAAATCCCTCCCGGTGCTGAAGTGCCGGTTAATCACGACGATTAGTTCAGGGTAAAGGCGGGAGTGATCAGGTTGTTGCGTAAAGGCTAACAGCTCAGCCAATCCAGTTTTCCGTAGGGCAGGCGTCTCGCCTGCTCAGCCGGGACAGGCAGGATGCCTATCCCACAAGATTCTGGACACTCCCGCTGCATCACATTCTCAAATTCAAGCCAAAAACACCACAAAGCAGCTATCTTCCTCTGACTACTGAATCACAGTCGTCTATTTCATTACTATCAAGCAAACATGAGCCGCCCTTTGGGTTCTGGAATAGGCCTTCTGAGTTCCTTGGCTGTTTTTATCCATTCTTGAATGACTATTTCGGCGTTTTGTACAGCTTCTTGATACGTTGCGCCATCAGCGGCACAGTCTACTAACTCTGGCACTTCGACGATGAGCGCCTGATCGCTTTCGCTCCAGTGAATAATCAATTCTTAGCGAATTGTCATCTCGATCATCAGGTTAAATCTTCATTTGCTAAATGGGTTGAGCACCTGAATATCGCAGTTCTCAAAGTCCCGAGTATTACGGGTTACTAAAGTCAGACCATGAACTTGCGCAGTAGCAGCAATCAACATATCAGCTTGGGTTCGGGTAATTCCTTGTTTCCGAAGCTTTCCTTGCAGTTCCCCCGCGCATTGAGCCATCTCTAGAGTGATGGGAAGCACCTGGCAGTAGGCTTTTAAAAATTCCTGAAACCAACTCTGAATTCGGGCATTTGGCTTTGCGCTCAGTCCATAGATAATTTCTTCCAGAGTGATTACGCTGATGGCAATGGTTGTAACATCTGCACTCCAGGCAGCAACACCTGGATCAGGTTGAGATTTGCACAACTCGCTGATGATGTTTGTATCACAGAGCGGAGTCATTGCAGGGTTTCCGCAAAGGGGTTGGGGCGATCTCGACGGGGTGATGACTCAAAGGTGTAGTTTTCTTCAGCGCACAGCTGACGAAGCTCAGAAAATGCCTGCGCTAAGGATTGTGATTGATGTTGCGCTTGCCAGAACAAGAATTCTTGTAGCAAATCGGCCCGAATGACTGCAGCGACCGGGTGATTATGTTGATAGATTACTTGGGGTCTCTGTTCAGCAGCGTCGAGCAGTTCAGGAAAATGCCGCTGTGCCTCGTCAATGTTCCAGGTCATGATAGTTCAGCCTCGTTGGGACGATGATCTAATTCTGCCAGCAATGCTTCGCATTCGGCTTTGAGGGGAATGCCGAGTTCGGTTGCCAGCGCCAATGCCTGCCGAGCATACTGCCGTGCCACCCCAATCTCGCCCAATGCTTGATGCAGTTCTGCCAAATTCTTGAGGGCTTCGGATTCATCGCTTCGGCTTTTTACATCCTGAAAAATATTCAGTGCAGCTTGTAAATTTCCAAGCGCTTCGCTTAGGGAGTTTTGCTTCAGCAAAGCAACACCCAGTTCTTGCAATCCTGCACCTTCTCCCCGTTTGTCTCCAATCTCACAAGCTATTAATAAGTGTTGATGAGCGTAGTCAGATGCTTGGATATAGTCTCCTAACTTCTCATAGGTAATCCCCAGACTGCCCAGGGCAGCGCCTTCTGCTCGAATATCTTCAGTCTCACGAGCAATTGGTAAAGCTTGCTCATAATAATCAATCGCTGACTGATATTGTCCGATTATTCTGTAAGCCTTACCTGAACAAATGAATCCTCTACCTTCTCCCTGGCAATCGCCCGTCTCGTGAGTAAATTCCAGTGCTTGTTGATAATATTCGATAGCCTTGTCAATGATAGGAATCACCCGAGCAGTGCCTTGATCGTGGCGCTCAACAGCCCTTTGCATCTCCAGGTCAAAGCAATCGTCAGAGGCGATGAAGCGGGGGGTAATGAGGAGCAGGATAATGTCCGCAGCTTCGAGCTGTTGTTTGATTTCGGCATCCCATTCGGCTCCGGCTTCAATGTCCCGATCCCGCTAGGCGCGAATTTTGCCCTGGCGTTTGAGGGTGGCCAGATGCACAACCAGTTCATCTTTGTGGTCTTCATCCCGGTGGGAGTAGAAGATGAAGACGCTCAAGGGGTCAGGGGCAGCAGGGGGCATGATCCGATTTAGGAGGAGAAGTATCCCCATTTTGGCTGAATTTTCTGGGGGAGCAAATTGTTACGACAACAGCCAACCTGACCAGGACACGGCTGATGGCTTCTCGACTCAATCCAGCATGGTGTTTCGATAGTGGGGTTCGATCGAGTGAATAGTTTGCCGATTGATGGATTCCTTGCGGATAGGATGCCTGCGCAGGGCCTCGTATAAATCAGATACATCAATGGTCTGGATTTGCCCCTGACGCACCAACTGTCTGCCGCGAATCCAGACAGCTTCTACCACCTCGGTGGGATGACCCATGACCAGCAACTGCAGCGGCTCGGTGTGGGGCAGCATAGAAGGATGGTCGAGGTCGTACAGTACCAGGTCAGCCTCCATGCCGGGGGAAATGGTGCCGGTGGTATTGCCGAGGTTGACTCCCCTCGCTCCGCCTGCTGTGGCCATGCGTAGGGTTTCGGCAGGCGTTAGCCAGTTGCGATAGTCCGGATCACTCACGTTATGCAGAATGTTACCCAGTTTGATAGCCTCCAGCATGTTCTGGGCATCGTTGCTGGCCGCCCCGTCGCAGCCGAGGGCGATATTTACCCCGGCATCCCGGCTCTTGAGGATGGGGGCAATGCCACTCCCCAAACGCAGATTGCTGACGGGATTATGCACCAGGGTGGTGCCGGTTTCGGCCAGGATTGCAAGATCGTCATCCTCAATCCAGACTCCGTGGGCGATGGAAGTGCGGGGCGTGAGACAGCCCAACTGGTGCAGGTGCTTGACGGCGCTGGTGCCGTAGCGTTCGTAGGCCAGGCGTTTCTGGGCGCGGGTTTCCAGCAGGTGGGTGTGGTAGCAGAGGCCGTGGCGACGGCTGATTTCTTCACATCCCTGCAGCAGTTCGTCAGAGCAGCGGTGAAAGCCGGTGGGTCCCATGCCGATGTAAATTCCGGCTTCCGGCTGGTGGAATGCTTTGACCAGAGACGCCATCATGGCCAGAATATCGGAGGCTTGCTCGGACGAAGGCTCATGGGGCAGCGTACATCCCCCAGGCAATCCTGTCACGAAGGGCATGTCTTGAGTCATCGGCGCAATCACTGCACGGATGCCGACGGCTTTGTAACCCCGCACCAGGGCATCCACGATGTCATGTTCCTGGCCGGGCGCGACGTAGCAGTGGTCCATGATGCAGGTGCCGCCAGAGAGCAGGGTATCCACAGCGGTACTGACCGCTCCCCAGTAGTACTGGTCAAGTTGCTGGGGGCTGGAGTCAATCAGGTCTGCCAACCACAGTTCCAGGGGCAGTTGAGGTATGAGTCCCCGTTGCCAGACCTGGTAGGAGTGGGTGTGGCCATTAACAAAGCCGGGGAGGAGAAGTTTGTTTTCGCCGAGAATGACTGCTTCATGACCTGCTACCGGCACAGTACCTGGGGGAGCAACGGTTTCGATGTGCTGATGGTTAATCAGGATGTCCTGGGTTTCGAGAGCATCATCTTGAAGGGTGAGAACGTTGCGAATCAGGGTGGTCATGGAGAATTTGAATGGAAGTAGGAGGACCGTGCAGGGTAATCATAACCGCTGCTACATTTCTAAACCTTGTCCAGGTCCCACCAGCATTGAGGCCAAGATAGATAAAATCAACAGCAGAAACCGAGCCGCGAAGCAAATGAACGCCTGCGGGGTCTCTTCCGTAACCCGCAAGTTGGCGACAAATGAGAGTAGTTCCATCACTACAGGGCAAGTGGCCCTGATGGATTAACAACAGCTAAGGAGATCTCTTGAAACAAAATTACCTGTGCTCCATCGACACCTCCCCCGAACCCAGGATGAAGAAATCGCCATCTGGGCCAGAATGCTGTTGGGCACCACCACCAGGGTGCTTTTTCCGGACCACCTGATTTTGGTAGAGCGTCAGCCCACAGACTCGACCCGACCAAAGGTACCCTGGTTGAGGGGAATACAGCCATCGGGGGTAAGGGGTCGATCCAGGGAGATCATAATGCTCCAGAGCACCTGCTCCAGCACCTTCTGGGCCGCCAGGGCAAAGGCAACCCCACCAATGCCCAAACTGGCCACCAGGCCGACCGGGTTGACTTGATGGGCCTGGATAAAGACAACAAATATCCCCAGAATGATGGCTCCACGGGTCAAGTACTTATAAAGCAGCAGAATTTCGCTGTTGACCCTGTTTTTGCGGCGAATGGCCAGCTCTAATATGTAAACGCCGAAGTAGCGGTTGCAGATGCCGAACCCCAACAGGCACACGTTAATGTGATGGCGATAGCCACTCCCCCCAGGGGGTCCAGCACATCAAGCCAAATCGCCCGCCATTGCACCACCAGCAGAGGAAGATCCCCGACTACCACCAGCAGCGTAATACCAATCCACCCCTGATAAGGGTGGATGACTTCGGCGTAGATGGTCTTAGCCCCGTCTGGGAAGTGGGTCTTTAAGTTTTCGATGGCACCGGATAGCACTTTCACCAGTTGCCGCACCGTAGCAACTCCGGCCCCACCGCAGTAATGGTGCCAAAGGTAATGAGAACGGCATGGAGGCGAACTTGAAAAGTCAGGGATGCCAGGGCAAACCTTACCGCCATCGGCTATTGGAGGCAAGGTCTATAGCAACTGCTGAAAAAGCCTGCCAGGGCTACTTTTTAGTTTTTTTCATCCCCCCAGCCCCTAATCAGCCTTGCCCGGGTCCAAAGGTAGAGTTTTACTTTAGAAAATAGTTAAAATCTCATGCTCGGCCTGGGACAATTTTACTTCCACGGACAAATAAAAAGTCGTAAACATCATTCCTTTCTAGACAGGAAAACAGCAATTTGTTGGCGAAGCACTACCACTCGGGCTTTCCACCTGATTGAGCCACTCCCTCATATTGACTTCATTCTGTGACGGTGATTTAGAACTCCAATAAACTTTCCCCATAGGTAAATAATCTTGAACTTATGTGTGCAGTTTATGAAAATACCTTTCGATGAATGACCTCTGACTTTTATCGTTTGAATAAGCTATGAAATGAAATGGATTGTACATTTCAGTTTCTGGAAAGGTAGGTTAATGCATATCCATTAATTTTGTCTTGGCCAAAAATTACAATCTTCAAGACCTGCGGTATTTTGATGGCTTCTCAGCGAATTTTGAGGTTTTCAAGATCCTTAGAAGGGATTGTCCGTATTTTTTGGAGCTGCTGAGGCAGGAGAGTTGACTTAAGAAACAACCGTTTCCTTAAGTAAAACTATCTTTATCAAGGTTTGATATGGTTGCCTTTTTTCCAGAAATATCCAGTTTGGATAATCATGCTCAGTTGGTTTGTGCCTTAAGTTGTGAATCAAGTCTAAGAGGTTTTGTCAATGAGTATCGTAGCTAAAGCCATTGCTCAGTCAGATCGGGCCGAGCGATTTTTGAGTAGTGCTGAGCTGACCCAATTGCAAGATTTCTTCAACCAAGGGAATGTGCGCATCAGCGCGGCTCAGAAGCTGGCCGAAAATCAACAAAAAATTGTCGATGAAGGTAGCCGACGATTTTGGTCCCAGTGTCCTAATACCCCTAGCAACAGCGGAGATCCCCAAAAAACAGCTCTCTGCCAGAGAGATCAGGGATGGTATATCCGCCTGGTGAGCTATTGCGTTTTGGCCGGAAATTCTAAGCCCTTAGAAGACATCGGTTTAGATGGCATGCGCGATATGTATATTTCCCTGGGGGTGCCCCTGGCTAACCTCAAGCTAGCCATGCGTTGCCTGAAGGAAGTTGCCATGGGAGTTTTGACCTCAGAAGAAGGTGCGCTGGCAGGCCCCTATTTTGATCAGTTAATTCGCGCCTTTTAAGGCTTTTTATACTGCCCGGCGATAACGAAGAGTCTTTCATTGAATCAGGTATCCAGCAGCAAGGCAGCCATTCATAATCCATGGCTGTAGATCTCAAATCGTGCTCAGTCTGGAAATCAAGGATTCGCCGGAATGTACTCTCAAGTGTCAATTTTTGAACGGTTTACTTATTGTTCTCCACTTCGCAAGTAATTTCAGAGAAAGCCATGCAAGACACCATTACCGCTGTCATCAACCCCGCCGATGAGAAAGGCGCTTATCTTGAAAGTGAAGAGTTAAACAAACTCAAGCAATATTTTCAGTCTGGTACGACCCGAGTCAAAGCGGCGACGCAAATTGGGTCCAGTGCTGCCAGCATCATCAGTGAAACCGTTGCAAAGAGCTTACTCTATGGCGACATTACCCTGCCCGGTGGCAACATGTATCCCACCCGTCGTTATGCCGCCTGCCTGCGAGACTTGACCTACTTTTTGCGGTATGCCACCTATGCCATGCTGGCCGCAGATACTTCCATCATTGATGAGCGGGTGTTAAACGGGCTGAAGGATACTTACGCTGCCCTGGGCGTCCCCATTGAGCCTACAATACAGGCCATCCAAGCGATGAAGGAAGTGGTGACCCAGCGAGTCGGGGCTGAAGCAGGCCAGGAAATGGATGTTTACCTGGATCACATCATTAACGGGCTGAGCTAATTGTCAGCACTCAGTTTGATTGGCCTGCCTCCCCTGGCAGGCCGCAGTTAGACACCGCTGTTGCAGTTAACCTGATGCCATGAATGCTTCGAATCAAACCCAGGAGCACCATCCCTGGTGGGCAGGTAATGCCCGATTAACCGACTTATCTAATACCTTCATCGTTGCCCACGTTGCCCATGCCGCACTGATTATGCTGTGGGCCGGGGCCTTTACCCTGTTTGAGTTAGCCGTTTACTCTCCCGCTGAGCCCATGTATACCCAGGGCCTCATTCTGCTGCCCCACCTGGCGGCTGAAGGCTGGGGAATCGGGGCAAATGGAGCCGTCGTCGACACTTTTCCCTGGCTGGCCATCGGGGTAATTCATGTAGTGGCGGCTGGGGTCTTAGCGGGAGGAGCCTACTTCCACCGGACTCGGCTACCCCAGAGCTTGTCAGAGGCTTCTGGCAATGCCGCTAAGTTCCATTTTGAGTGGCAAGATGCGGGCAAGCTTGGCCTAATTTTGGGGCATCACCTGATCTTTTTGGGGTTAGGGGCCTTTTTATTAGTTGCCAAAGCCCAGTTTTTCGGCGGATTGTACGACACTAACCTGGGCGAAGTGCGCTTAGTGACTGCCCCCACCCTTGACCCGGCCACCATTTGGGACTACAGAACCCATCTGTTCGATGTCAATAATCTGGAAGATCTGGTGGGCGGACATATTTATGTCGCGGTACTACTCATTGCCGGAGGTGTCTGGCACATCTTAGTGCCCCCTTTTAAGTGGGTCAAGCGGGTTTTCTTATTCTCAGGGGATGGCATTTTGTCCTACTCGTTGTTTGGCGTTGCCATCGCCGGATTTGCCGCTTCCTACTATTGCGGATTCAATTCCCTGGCATATCCAGAAGAATTTTATGGCCCTACGTTAGAACTCAAATCAGCGTTTTTACCACGCTATTTTGAAGCCCAACCTACCCTTACCGATGGCTATACTTCTCGGGTTTGGTTAGCCAATGCCCACTTTTATCTAGCCTTTTTCTTCTTACAGGGAGGTCTCTGGCACTTCCAACGGGCTATGGGTTTTGACATCAACAGCCTGGTAGAAAACTGGCGAGAGAACTTGATAGCAATACAGGACAATCCAACCCTGACCTATCAGTTTTCAGGAGTGCCTCAGTCGCAGTCATGGTTGTCGTTACAGTATGAAAGGCCCCAGGCAGATCCTGAGCCCGTCCTCAAGCGCAAGCAGCCCTTTGACGACTACTGCTATCGCCCCTCTCAGGGCATTGAGAAACCCAGCTTAACCGCTAAAAACGGGATAGAAAAGTCTCTCTATCAAACGACCTACCATCCTCAGCACGACACGTTTTATCAATCCCCAAAACGGGCCAAAGCAGAGTCGATGTTTGGCTACGGCAACAGCTATTCACAGTGGCTGTACGAATTGCCCAGCAACCTGGAAAAAGCATCTGGTTATGCCAAACCCATAGACAATGTTTTTTACGAACCTCAGCATCATTACGATGCATCAAGTGCTGATGAGGAAACTGCTGAAACGAAAGCAACAGCAGAGACCAAATCTGAGGTAACTCAGTAAAAGAAAGGCAGGTAATCAGCTAATCGTGGTTTTTCCTATTCCCCTACTTCCCCTTTGGGAATAAGGGGATGGGAAAAGCGATGCCATCTCCTGAAGCACCACCACGGCCTTAACCGCTATAGGCTTTGATGCCCCTTGCTCGGGGGAGTTCAGAATCTTGTGGGATAGGCATCCTGCCTGTCCCAGCTAAGCAGGCGAGACGCCTGCCCTACAAAGCTTGCAGAAAACTTGGTTGATCGGCTAATTGGCCCTTACACAAAAAACTGATCCCTCTCCTTGCTCAACGTTATCTGCTTTTACCAGTCATGAGTCCTCCACTCAGGCGTTTCATAACCCGGTTGGCAATATCGGCGTATTGCAGTTCCCCGGCCAGAATTTGCCCCAACCGTTTTGTCGCACTGGGTCGCTTAATGCCCACCCGATAGCCCAAACCCGGCACCCGAAAGAACAGAGAAGAAATTCGCTTGGCCCACTGCATGTCCTGTCCCCAGGAGTTGTGCATGTCCTGGGTATAAGCTGCTAGCGCATGCGGATCTCCCTGTAGCGCCTGATGGATAGCCGCGGCTGCCTTAACCCCGCTAATCATACCGGGACGAATACCCTCAGCACTGAGGGGGTCAACAATAGCCGCAGCCTCTCCTACCAGCAACGCCCTTTGGGTATGGAGGGGATAGTTACCATCCCATAACTTGAGGGGATGGTTGTATACAGTGCCCTGATCGGGGCTGAGCCCAAATGACTGCCCATACTTTTGCAAGGGTTTTTGATAGTCTTTTGGGGCTTTGCCACAAAATGTAGCTGCCCCAATGGAGTATCCCTGGTATTTGGGAAAGTTCCAGACACAGCCCTGCTTAACCAGGCCAAATTCAAAGCAGATAGCGCTGCTTTCGTCCAGGGGTTTCTCAGTTTCAACCTCTAAAATGCTGGTCGGACGCAGTTCCAAATCGGGAAAGCCCAACCACTTTGCAGTAGGCCCCTTTGCGCCATCAGCTCCCACTAAATAGGCTGCCTCAAATGCCGTGGTAGGGGTGAACACTCGCCACCCTTCCGCTTGCCGCTCAATAGCCGTTACGGCAGTACGATCCTTAACAGTGGCCCCGACAGCTTGAGCCTGCTCCACTAAAAACTGATCAAAAACATCCCGTTTCACCATCCAGATGGGGGCGGTGGTGGTGAGTTCTGCGTTAACGGGGTCTCCCAACTTCCAGGTATAGGAGACCTTTCGCATTTGTCGATCGATAGCAGGGGAAAAGTCGAACTCAAAGTAGTCGGCAATACTTGGAGAAACGGCTCCGCTACAGGGCTTGTAGCGAGGTAAAGAGTCTTTTTCCAGGACCAGAACAGAATGTCCTCGACGGGCTAGATGGTAAGCAGTAGACGTACCGGCTGGCCCAGCACCAACTACAATGCAATCGTACATAGGCTGTCACCGTAAAGGGAAAATGCCAGTCTCCCTAAGGCTGGAGAGCTGACATTAAGCATCCTGTCATAAACGGTGACCAATTCCCAAGGGGCTCTGGTTAGAATTACCGGGCATTGCCCAGACCGCCCCCAGGAAAGCTACGGAATAACCGTAGGATTATCCCCAACATTGAAAGCCATCTCAAAGCTTTCGGCCTGCGGGGTATTCCCAAAATCAGACATCCCTTCCGGAGATACCGTAGGAGGCTGGGAACTTTCTGGCAAGTGTTCGTAGATAAAGTGAGACAGTACCTTGCTGACAAACTTATTTCCACCAGGGGTGAGGTGAATGCGGTCTGAATAAAAGGCCTGATAGTCTTGCCGCTGAAACAGGGGCAAGAAGTCTAGGAAGGGAATACTCTGCTCCTTAAGGAAATTCTCCAGGCGCTCGCGAGCCAGCTTCTCTTTATCAGTAGAGCCTTCGTCTAACTCTCGCTTAAGGGGAGTAATCGTCACCAGCAGGTGACCATGCTGGTCTCGTACTAATTGATGGAGTTGCTGAATGGCTTCCAGGTTAAGCTTCACCCGGTCTCCGGGTTGGTTGTACAACTCTTGTAAAGCCGGAATGTACACTGGCTTTTTATATCGGTTGAAAAAATCAACAATGGCCAGAGGGCGACGAGTTGGGTGACTGCGGGCGCGCCCAAGCACCAGGGAGTGCGGCTCAACCGCGAACAAGTCCTCGGTGTTGAGCACCATTACGACGACCTGGGATTCAAATAACCCAAACTTTTTCACATAACCTAATTCGTTACGGGGCCCCCAGGAGTTGGCCGAAGCATTCAACACTTCTAGGCGCTGGAACCGGGAGCTGATAAGAGTGCTTAAAGCATCTTGAATAAATTGAGTAATAGTTTGTGACTGGTCAATATTCCACCCACCGTTAATGATCGAATCTCCTAGAAAGAGTAGCCTTAAAGTCTGAGCAGGACGCCTGAGCTGGAAATCTTCACTCCGCATGGAGTAGCGATTAATCTTAATGATGTTGTTTTTTCGTCGAGTTTTTTGATTTGGGGCGAAACGGTATCCCGTATATTCGTCGGCAATGTACAGCGGCGGGGTACCAAGACCGTACTTATTGCGCAGAATCAGTTCAATAGCCACCAGTAATAAAACAGTTCCAAACAAAAACAGCAGCGTTATGGTCACCAACTTCTATCTCCTATAAATCCACCTCTTTCGGTAGATGCGCATCACGCTTAAATACACCGTGTTTACTTAAAGCTAGATTAATGCATGTCTCAAAGAGAAGCGTGAATTATTGATAAGGCTTAAGCGGTGCAACCTTAAAGTAATCATGTTATTACCAGGCGCATGGACTACCTAAAGCAGATTTTTGCCGACAAATATCATCAGAATCCTTGTAAAACGGGATTCTGGCGACAATCCTTTGCCGGGGCAAAAATTGTGCCCCTTACGCATTGAGTAAGTAGTGATTTTTACAGAACTTAGCTAATTTTACGGTTCCTGGTTAGTATTGCCGATGCTGGCTGGTTTTACCAATGCCGGTTGGCTTTACCAAGGTCGGCTGGTTTTACCGATGTCGGCTGGTTTTACCGATGCCTGCTATCTTGACAGACGCCAATTCTTTCTACATGTTCCTGTTATTTCTTTCAGGAAAGTTTTGGGCCACAATTTCAACATTCGATGGCGGCTTCTAACCAACGGTCATCCAGGGCATTCAGGTTGAGGGGTGTCGTTTGTCGTTTCGACAGGCTTCGCCAACCCGGAATACCACAGGGATCTCAACGAATGAAGCTGGTATCTAACTGCATTGAGAACCGCTATAACCTCCGGTGGTTAATCTCTCTCTTAAAGTAGGTTCATCTAACAATATGAATTTAAGAAGATAAGGTTATAAATCTGTCTCCCATCAGCTCTGGTACTAGCGTGCAAGAAAAGGATGCAAGAAAAGGAATAGATGACGGGCACGGCAAAGCAACATCACAGTGGTCAGGCAGCGACAGCCACCGTCGGTAGAGTTACCGGTGTGCGCAGTAGTGTGGTTGATGTCTGGTTCCCCCAAGATTTGCCTGAACTCAATACTCGGCTTGAAGTTACGGGGGAAGCCACGATCATTATTGAGGTGATCAGCCAAGTTGATGCCCACCGGGTCCGAGGCATTGCCCTGACCCCCACAGCGGGTTTAGCCAGGGGGGCAGAAGTTATCAACACCGGGCAACCGCTGCAGGTACCCGTGGGAGAACGGTTGTTGGGGCGAGTATTTGACGTATTTGGCCAAACCATTGATGACAAAGAGCCGGTAGAGGGCGGAGAGTGGCGTTCTATCCACCAGTCGCCGCCGCCCCTGTCGCGACAGTCGACCCAATCTGAAATTCTTACCACCGGCATTAAAGCGATTGATCTGCTAGCGCCCCTGGAGCGGGGCGGCAAAGCCGGTTTGTTTGGAGGCGCTGGCGTAGGCAAAACCGTGTTGATTACCGAGATGATCAACAATATGGTGAGCCAGCATGAGGGCATTAGCCTGTTTTGCGGGATTGGAGAGCGTAACCGCGAGGCGGAAGAACTCTACCACGACATGAAAGAAGCCGGGGTGCTTGACAACACGGTGATGCTGTTTGGCCAGATGAATGAGCCCCCCGGGGCAAGGTTTCGGGTAGGTCATGCGGCCCTGACCATGGCCGAATATTTTCGGGATGACGCCCAGCGGGATGTGCTGCTGCTGATTGATAATGTGTTTCGCTTTATTCAGGCGGGGCAGGAAGTGTCTGGGTTGATGGGGCGATTGCCGTCGCGGGTGGGGTATCAGCCCACGCTGGGGACCGAGCTTTCTCAGTTTGAAGAGCGGATTACCAATACCGGCACCGGCGCAATTACCTCAGTGCAGGCGGTGTATGTGCCCGCAGACGACTTTACCGACCCGGCGGCGGTGCATACCTTTGGGCACCTGTCGGCTTCTATTGTGCTGTCTCGCAAACGGACCAGTGAGGGGCTTTACCCCGCTTTAGACCCGCTGCAGTCGAACTCTAAAATGCTGTCTGCTAACATTGTGGGGGACTGGCACTACAGCATTGCCCGAGCGGTGCGCAGTACCCTGGCGGCTTACGAAGACCTGAAAGATATCATTGCCATGCTGGGCATTGAAGAACTGTCGGAGCGCGATCGCAAAACCGTGCGTCGAGCCCGGCGCCTGGAGCGCTTTCTGACCCAGCCCTTCTTTAGTACTGAACAATTTACCGGTAAGGCCGGTAAGCGGGTGGATTTAGAAGCTGCCCTGGAGGGATGCGATCGCATCCTCAACGATGAGTTCGCCAGGTTCCCCGAACAGGCTCTTTATATGATTGGCACCGTGGACGAAGCAAAAGGTGATGCTGCAGATCAGCAGGGGTAACCCATGGCAGACTCGTTTCAACTGACCCTACTGCTACCCGATCAAATTTTGCTGTCGACCCAGGTTAGCAGGGTTGGAGGCGAGGCCGTTAACGGTAGCTTTGTGGTGCTGCCCCGCCATATCGACTTTGTTGCGGCCCTGGTGCCGGGCCTTCTTTACTACCTTGACGAGGCCGACCAGACCCACTATGCAGCCATCGATCGGGGCATTTTGGTCAAACGCGATAAAACCGTTTGGGTTTCGGTTCTACAGGCCATTCCTGGCGATGACCTGGAACATTTAGACCAGGTCGTTGAGCAAGAATTTCGCCAACTGAACGAACAGCAAAAGCAAACCCAAACCGCTTTAACCAGGCTAGAACTGAGCTTTATGCGGGGATTGGTTGACTTAGGACGATCGGGTCGGGGAGGGTAACAGGATGGCTGATTCAGAACAGCAAAACCAGCATGAGCAGACAGAAGGGGAGCGCGATCGCGATGTGGATTTTCGCCTGCGTATCCGCCGAAAACTAGCCCGCCACCAAAAAGCTCTGCGGGATAAAAATCAGCTCTTTTTTGGGTTAGGGGTATTTGGGGTCGTGGGCTGGTCGGTGGCCATTCCTACCCTAGTAGGCATTGCCCTTGGGGTTTGGATTGACCGAACCTGGCCCAGCCAATACTCCTGGACTCTAATGCTGCTATTTTTAGGAGTGGTTTTAGGCTGCCTGAATGCCTGGTTCTGGATTGATAGCTCCAGCCGGTAAAAAGCCACACACCAATCCCGTTAATCAGGCGCGGTTCTTGGCAGGCGCACGGTACACAGCGTGCCTTCTTCCGCCGTCGAGGCAACTGTTATGGTACCGCCGTGGGCGACGACGACCGCCCTGGTGTTGCATAACCCCAAACCAATGCTATTCGAAACTTTTTGTTCCGCCGTTTCCGGCTTGGCGTAGCGCATCAACGGCTCAAAAATTGTAGTCAGCCTCTCCACCAGGAGCGGCGGCCCTCCGTTATGCACCTTCAAGACTATAGTTGAGTCTTCTGCCGAGATCGCAAGTTCGCCTGGTCCCTGAGCTGTCCCCTGCTGCAGGGCGTTGCCCAACAGATTGGAGATGACCTGTCGCAGCCGGGCCGCATCCCAGTCACCCGTCAGGTCGCCATCGGCGTGAAAGTGCAGCGGACCCTGGGGGTGGGCAACCCAGAATTCCTCAAAGACGTTGCGCCCCAGGGTTTCCAGATCGAAGGGACTGCGCGTCAGCAGCATCGCAGCCCCCCGCGCCGCCAAGGATGAAATCAGCCAAGCGCAGCACTTTCTCAGCGAACGAAGCAAGGATGAAAAATGAGCAAGATGCTACCACGGGAATGCGGTTGGTGAATGCGATCGCCCAGGGGTTGCCCCAATCCACTTCCCGCTGACGCCATCAGTGCGACATGAGAGTTACAGGTTCTCTCCTGGCTTTTCTTGCGCTGCGGCCAGGGCAATGGCCGCCGGGTAGATGGCGTGCTCTTGCTCTTGAATGCGGGCCTGTAGGGTTTCGGGCGTATCGTCCGCCAGCACGGGCACTGCCGCCTGCATAATGATGGGTCCGCTATCCACCTCAAGCTCGGCGTAGTGTACGGTACATCCTGACACCTTGACCCCCTGGGCCAGGGCCTGTTCAACCGCCCGAATACCCGGAAAGCTGGGTAGCAGGCTGGGATGAATATTCAATAACCGGTTTGGGAAGGCCTGAATCAGCACCGCCGTAACTCGACGCATCCAACCTGCCATAATTACCCACTCGACGTCGTGGGCCAGCATGGTATCGATAATGGCCTGATCCAGAGTCTCGCGGGTAGAAAACTCGCGATGGTTCAGCAGCACCACCGGTAGGCCCAGTTGCTCAGCCCGTTGAGCTACCCTCGCGCCAGGATTGTTATAGACAACAACTCGAATTTCGGCCTGCAGGTTTCCCTGCTGAATAGAAGCGGCAATGGCCTCTAAGTTACTACCCTGACCAGAAGCCATAATTCCTAGCCGGAGCGGAGCCTGAAACCGGGGCCAGGGGAAAGGTAGAGCAGGGGAGACGATAGCTGATGCAGACATGAAGGACGACAAAAATCATAAAATCAGCCCTAAGGTTAGCAAATAGCGAGTACCATGCTCTAATTAGTGTCAACGTTGGGTGCCTACCCCTACATCTGTTCTCCATCCATGGGTGGAACCATGCTTAAAGCCCTAACTAAATTTGACTATCTGTTACGTGAAACCCTGCTGGGTTTGCAGCGCGGCGGCTGGATGAACTGGGCCGCCATCAGCACTATCACAGTGCTACTGTTTTTGTTCGGCATTAGCCTGCAGTCGACCTGGCAGCTAGAGCGCATGCTGAATCAGTTTGGCAGCCAGCTTGAGGTGTCTGCCTACCTGCAGAGCGGGTTTCAGGCCAGCAACATGAAGCCTGTCGTCGAAGGGTTTCCGGATGTAGTAACGGTGACACCCGTTTCAAAAGAGGAAGCCTGGGCTGAACTCGTAGAGGATTTGGGCATTTCTGACATTGCCGGGGCAACCGAGCAGCTGAACGGCAATCCCCTGGTGGATGAGTTAAAGGTCAAAGCAAAGAACTCTGATGCGGTACCCGGCATTGCCAAACGCCTGGAAACCCTGGACGGCATTGATGAAGTTCGCTATATCGATGAGGCCGTAACCCGTCTGGCGCAGCTCAACGACGGGCTGCGGTGGACCAGCGCCTTTGTCATTGCCATCCTCAGCCTGACGGCCACGGCGGTGATTACTACCACCATTCGCCTGATTGTGCTGGCCCGCAAACGTGAAATTGAAGTGATGCAGCTGGTGGGGGCTACTCGCACCTGGATTTATCTACCCTTTATTTTGCAGGGCGCTGTGTTTGGTCTGGCCGGGGCTACCATAGCCTGGTCGCTATTGTTTGTGATTCAGCGGTTCGTTGGCGAGCTTGCCACCCAGCAGGCCGATTTTATTCAATTTGTCGCCAACGGGCTGGCCCTAACGCCAAAGCAAATGCTGATGCTGCCTGGGGCACTATTGGGCCTGGGCACTCTAGTAGGGCTCATGGGTAGCCTACTGGCGGTGCGTAAGTTTTCCCTGCGGTAGGGTTCTACTTCCAGAGCTGGGATGGAGGTACCGGGTGCCTGCTGGGGCGTGGCGACAACCTTGGCCTGCGACCCAGGCCCCCGGTACCTGATATAGAGAGGTTCTCGCCTGTGCCATGATGAAATTCTATAGCCCATAACTGCAGCACTTTATGGAAGTTCAAATTCATCATTAGAATCTTCAGGTATGGTTCAAAGGCTAGGATGAACTTCAGACTATGTTTCTGCTTAATCTTATGCTCAACACACCTGACCTCCGGGAGCAGCTTTATCGTTATATAGACCAGTTGTCTCCAGATCGCCTGGCGGTTGCGCTCGATTTTGTGTCGTACCTCGTCGAGCGAGACAGCAATGAGGCTACAGCAGAGTTGCTGGCTATTCCTGGTTTTGCTGCAGAACTTGCCAGGGCAGAACAGGAGGCTGAGAGCGAGCAACTGCTAGATTGGCGCTCATTACGGGACGATGTATAGAGTCAGGCTCGCCAAACGGGCTGCTAAGTTTTACAACTCTGCAGATGCTGCCCTGGCTAAACGTCTAGCGAGGGCATTCGAAGTTTTAGAACAATCTCCCCGGCAACATCCCAATATCAAGGCTTTGAAGGGGGATCTATCAGGAAAGTATCGCTATCGTGTAGAAGATTACAGGATCATCTATCGCATCAATGATGATGATGAGGTTGTTGTAGTTCTCTTGATAAAACATCGCCGAGAGGCTTATGGGAACAGCTAAGTTGCGGCTTCTAGGTATCGGGTGCCTGTCGGTGCGTGCCATTAACCCTGGCCTGCAGCCCAGGCACCCGGTACCTGATGTATAGGGATGCTTGTTTTGGTGCATTGGCGGGATAAAATCTCGGTTTATGGCCCAATTTGCCTGCCGCCGAATGCACCCTGCGAGAGACTAAGCCAATCAAGTTTTTACCTCACTATTGAGGACATCGCCCAGGTGGATGATGCCGGTAACCCTGGACTGATGGAACAGTTTGCCGGCAGCTGACTGCTGATGCCAATTCAGAATGCCCAGTAGCCTGTGGGGGGCGCTCAGCCTGGTAAAAGAGCCCCAGGTCACCTGGCCCGATAGCGATGTGGAACTGCTGCAGGCCATCGCCGATCAGCTGACGGTTGCCATTGTCCAGGTTTCCCTCTACCAGCGGCTGCAGCGAGAACTCAGCAGTCGCCAGCAGATGGAGCAGGTGCTGCGCCACTCGGCCATGCCCGATGCCCTCACCGACCAGCTGGGCCTGCTGGCTGTGGCAGAAGGCATTGAAACCGCAGACCATCTGGACTTACTGCGATCTATCGGCTGTGAGCAGGGCCAGGGCTATTACTTCGCTAAACCCCTACCGGCTTCAGTGGTAACGGATCTGCTGACACAAGATTGGTCGATTCCTGAGCCTCAGCCATGAAAGTTGCAGCGTGTAGCATGGGCAGGGCAACAAAACCCATGGATGGAGATCACGCCATCAACGCTTTCATCGGCCAGGGGCAGTTGATCCGCCACCCCTTCAATCAGCTTGATGAATTGCCTACCCTGCCGCTGGACTTCTGCTTTCAGGGCAAATCGTCCCCCGAGGGTTTAAAGAGTTCCTCCAGATCACCACTATCATTCAGGACATCAGCGGCAGCTTTGGCTCGTTTGCGCTGTTTCTCCTGGGCCTGAGCTTTTAGCAAAGCTGCCCACTGGGGGCGTATCTGCTCGATAATCAGCATTGCTGGCAGGTGGTGGGCCTCCCAGGGGTTTTTGGCCTTAAGACTTTCCAGGTCCAGGGAGTAGCCCATGCGCTGCAGGGAAGCGACCTGCTGCTGAGCCTTTGCCTGGTGGGGATGCAGCCCCGGCATAATGTTCTTGATCTCTGACACATAGGGGCGCGTGGGAACGTGCTTTTGCTGGTATTCCGCGATCGCATCCGCCAACCCAGGTGACCTGAGACGAATCTCTGCCCGGTCGCGAGCCGACAAATTCACGTCCTTTAAACGTTTGAAGAACTCCTGTTCATGACTGGATAGGCGCATAGTAAACCCTCCCTTTGCCCCATCCTAATGGGAATGCAGCAAATTTACTCCCCTCAGACATTAGACTTAAGAATCTGTTTAGCTGGGGTGGTTCTCTTCCAGATGGTGGGGGTAGGTCAGTTGCATCTGGCTAGCTAGAAAATAAAGGAGCGAGGTATGGGAGGCAGGTTGTAGGGTACCAGGTACAGGGAGACCTCACCCCTTGCACCTTACCCCTCACGCCTTACCCCTTCAACAGATTAACAAGCTGCTAACTCAAAGCATCCATCAGCTGCTGTTTTGCGGTTTCCAGGGCTGCCGGCAGTTTGGAGGCATCCCGCCCGCCCGCCTGGGCCAGGTTGGGGCGACCACCGCCGCCGCCGCCGCACATTTTGGCAATGCCGCCGATGAACTTGCCCGCCTGTAGCTTTTTCTCGATGACTTCTGGACTGAAAGCCGCCACCAGACTGACCTTGCCCTCTTCGGGAATAGAACCCAGCACTACCGCCCCGGCACCGAGCTTCTGCTGCAGCCGTTCCGCTGCGGTCTTGAGGGCGTCGGCGCTGACGCCGGGCATTTCTTCCACCAGCACCTTCAAATCGCCAACGGTTTCGGCCTTGTCCAGCAGCTGGTCGGACTTGGTCACGGCCAGCTCAGAGCGCAGGGCGTCCAGTTCCTTCTGAGCCGATTTCAAGTCGTTCTGCAGGGTGGTGATCCGGTCAGGTAACTCTTCGGGCTTGGCCTTGAACCGTTCCGAAAGATCCCGTACAACGGCATCCCGCACGTTCAGGTACTCCAGCACAGCGGGACCGGCTACCGCTTCAATGCGGCGCACGCCGGAGGAAATGCCCGTTTCGGAAATAATCTTGAACAGGCCAATTTCAGCGGTATTGGTGACATGGGTGCCGCCGCACAGCTCCATGGAAACGCCGGGGAAGTCAATCACCCGCACTTCGTCGCTGTATTTTTCGCCAAACATTGCGATCGCGCCCCTTGCCTTGGCTTCTTCCAAGGCCATGACCGACACATCCGCCTGGTGGCCCTCGGCAACCCAGGTATTGACCTGCTCTTCCACCTGCTGGATTTCTTCGGGCGTCAGGGCACGGGGACAGTTGAAGTCAAACCGCAAGCGGTCAAAGGCGACCAGAGAACCGGCCTGGGAAATGTTGGTATCCACCAGCTTTTTCAGAGCCGCCTGCAGCAGGTGAGTGGCGGTGTGGTTAGCCTGGGCGCGACGACGGCAGGCCCGGTCGATTTGTGCCGTCACCTGATCGCCCACCTTGAGGGAACCCCGCTCCACCTTGCCGAAATGGACGAAGAAGTCGCCGTCTTTCTTCACGTCGTGGACGCGGATCACCAGGTCTTCACCGGAGAGGTAGCCGCGATCGCCAATCTGTCCGCCCGACTCAGCATAGAAAGGAGTCTGGTTGAGCACCACCTGCACTTCCTGTCCGGCTTCAATCTGGTCCACGGTTTCGCCACCCACCAGCAGAGCTTCTACCTTACTGGTGCTGGAGGTGGCCTTGTAGCCCAGAAACTCCGTGGAGTGGATGTGCTCCGCCAGGGAATCGAGGCTGCCCTGCACCGTCAGGTCGATGGTTTGGTGAGCATCTTTGGAGCGCTGTTTCTGCTTCTCCATCTCGGACTCGAAGCCTTCCAGGTCTACAGTGAGGCCCTGTTCTTCGACAACTTCCTGGGTCAGCTCCAGGGGGAAGCCGTAAGTGTCGTAGAGAACGAAGGCGTCTGCGCCGGAAATCTGCCTGGCCTTGGTTTTGCTTTCTTTTTCGAGGATGTCCGCCAGCAGCTTTTCGCCCCGCTCCAGGGTTTCCAGGAAACGGGCTTCCTCCCGGTCCAGTTCCGCTTTGATGGAATCTTCTCGCCGCCGGGTATCGGGGAAGGCGTCTTCGGAAAGCTGGATAGCCGTTTCCGCCACCTTGCTGATGAAGGCTCCCTCGATGCCGATTAATCGCCCATGACGGACGACACGACGAATCAGTCGCCGCAGAATGTAGCCCCGCCCCACGTTAGAGGCGGTAATGCCATCGGCAATCATGTGAACCACAGCGCGAACGTGGTCGCCAATCACCTTGAGGGAGACTTTGGTAGCATCGTCCGCCTTGGCGTAGTCAATCCCGGCAATCCCCGCTGCTGTTTCGATGATGGGGAAGATCAGGTCGGTTTCGTAGTTGTTGGGCACCTGCTGCAGGATCTGGGCCATGCGCTCCAGACCCAGGCCAGTGTCGATGTTCTGGTTCTGCAGGGGGGTGAGGTTGCCCTCGGCATCCCGGTTGTACTGCATGAAGACGAGGTTATAGAACTCAATGAAGCGAGTGTCGTCCTCTAAATCAATCTCCTCATCCCCCAGCTCAGGATGGAAGTCGTAGTAAATTTCGGAGCAGGGGCCACAGGGGCCGGTGGGGCCAGAGGTCCAGAAGTTGTCGGCCTCATCCATGCGGATGATGCGATGTTCGGGCACCCCAATCTGGTCCCGCCAGATGGCGAAGGCATCGTCATCTTCCCGAAAGACGCTGACCACCAGGCGGTCTGCCGGGAGTTTGAACACTTCCGTAGACAGTTCCCAGGCCCAGGCGATGGCTTTTTCTTTGAAGTAGTCGCCAAAGCTGAAGTTGCCCAGCATCTCGAAAAAGGTGTGGTGCCGGGCGGTGCGTCCCACATTTTCAATGTCGTTGGTGCGAATGCACTTTTGAGAGGTGGTGGCTCGATCGACATCCGCCTGTCGCTGGCCCAAAAAGATGGGTTTGAAGGGCAGCATTCCGGCAATAGTCAGCAGCACCGTGGGATCCTCGGGCACCAGGGAAGCGCTGGGCTTGATGGTGTGGCCCCGGTCGGCGTAAAAGTCCAGAAAGGTTTGACGAATCTGGGCACCACTCATCTTGGCGGCGTTCGTTTTGGAAGCTGTGGACTTTGACTTGGACTTAGCCATGGGACAGGTTTGGTGTGCTACGGGTTGGCAGGTCGAACGATACTACTTCAAAAAAGTCTAACGCTTCGTGTCAAGGGACTGAAGCCAGACCGGTTTTTCTATTGTGACGGATGATGACCGGGATTGATGGAATGGGGCTGCGAGATTTTCGAAGCCATTCAAAAAGAAAGGAGTTCGCTCCATAGGATCTGTCAAAAGCTTGATTATACGTAGGGTGCGTTCCCGGCCTCAGCCCAAACCTGCGATAGTGCAACCAGCTCTAACCTGGCCGTAACGCACCGCTTGCGTCAAACAAGAAGCTCGATACAGTGGGCGATGCGTTATGGCCCCCAGGTCTAGTCTGGGAAGATGGGCTTAAGGTGAAAAGCCGACAAGGCATCCTACTCCTAATTAGCGTGTTAGTGTAGATGTACTCCCATAAATATGGGCTTTCATATGAAAACAACTATCGACATTAACGATGCTTTGCTGTTAAAGGCAAAGCAATTGGCAGCAGCTCGTCAACAATCCCTCAAAAGCATTTTAGAAACAGCCTTACGTCAGTTTTTAGAACATGACGAACAGTCTCAGGCTTCCTTTAAACTACGCAAACATTCATTCCTGGGTGATGGGCTGCAATCCGATATAACTCCAGGTGATTGGGCATCTATACGAGAACGAGCCTATGAAGGACGAGGGGGATGATTGCGATAGATACCAATATCCTGATCTATGCCCATCGTGAGGATTCAGTTTGGTACGAACCTGCAGACCAATGTTTAACGCAGTTGGCAGAAGCGGATTTACCCTGGGCTATTCCATGGCCTTGCATTCATGAGTTTCTAGCCATTACTACCCATCCTCGGATCTACGATCCACCAACTCCACTGGAGGATGCACTAGAGCAAGTGAGGTGTTGGCTGGAAGCTCCTTCTCTATACCTGCTGAGTGAAAATGCTGGTTATTGGGAAATTTTGCAACAACTGCTGACAAGCTACCAAGTGAAAGGACCCCAGATTCACGATGCCCGTATAGCAGCACTATGCAAGCATCATGGCGTTAAAGAACTGTGGACAGCCGATCGAGATTTTCAAAGCTTTCAAATCGTTCCGATAGTCAACCCTCTGGTTGCAATTGAGCCTGGAGAAGAGTAATTACCCCCTAAACGTTGACTGCAGAGATTTTCTGCTGAATCATTTGACGGCAATCCTCCACCGAAGCTCGTTCAGCCATAGCAGAGGCTAAAGCCTCAAAAGCCTCCCGATGTTTTTCCAGTAAAGTTTTAGCCTGGAGGACCGCCCAGCGTTGTTTGATCACGCCTTCCGCTGCCGGGCGATTCAGCGCCTGCCACAGCAGCGTCAGGGCACGCATATCATCCCCGCCCCCCTGGGCATTGCCGTACATCATTTGTTCCGCCGCGATCCCCGCCATCCACACCTGGCAGTAGCGGTCAATCCACTGGGGGGTGAAGTTACCGGAGGCATTATTCGGAGTGAGGGTGTTTGGTCCGAACAGCACGCCACCCTGGCCGGGGAGCCCCTGCTTCCAGGCTTCCCAGGCGGTGAGGGTGTAGGCTTCCACGGGAATATCCAGCAGCACCGCCGCCAGGAAATGTCCGGCTTCGTGGTGCAGCACCCGCTGGCGGTGTTCGGCATCGGTCCAGGCCAGCCAGTCGGTGAGGATGTTGCCGATGCGGCCATTCAGCCCCAGCTGATCCAGGGTGAAGATGCCCAGCCCAACGGCAGTGAAGACGGCGGGCACTGCCGGAGAAATTTGGAATATTGGCCCCAGCAAGCTGACCATGGTAACGCCGAAGATTGCGATCGCAATCGTATTCAAAGTAGTGTCTCGCATACCGTTGGGATGAAGTACTTTGCTTTATGGTAGCGGGGTCCTACTCGGCATAAAAGGTTTCCAGGCTTTCCCGATCTCCGATAAAGCGCCAGTGCCAGGGTTCAAACACCACGCCCTGGGGATTGTTGGGCAGGAAGGAAAGCTCAAAGCCAAAGCGGTTGGCATTGTCTTCCAGCCACTCGAAGGCCTCAGTTTCGCTGAATTTCTCATTGAGGTGGGTGCCGGGCTGGGTGATATCGCCGATGTCGATGGCGTAGCCGGTGTGGTGTTCGCTGTAGCCGGGGGGGGCACTGACTTCGGCGCGGGTCTCGGCGTTTTGGCCCCTTTCGGCTTTGATGTCAAAGAAGAGGTATTCCTGCTCTTCCAGAGTGCGAAAGCCTGAGAGGGGCACTAAGGTATGTCCGGCTCGACTGGCGGCCTGGCGCATCTCCTCAAATTGTTCCGCCGCAGCGGTGCGCAGGCGAATTTCCGGGTTGGATTCCAGGGCCACCAGATCATCTTCGGGAGCTTCGTCAAAGGCGCGGTGGCCCAGCAGGGTGCGGCTGGTGGGAGCGAGCTGAACGGCGCGATCTCGGGAGGTTGTAGCAGCATCTGTCTCTTCATCCGCTAACTGAGACGCCCCAACCATTTCCCGAAACGGTTCATTAAATCCTACATTCATCACCTGAGTGGTCTGGTACCAGGCCGCAAAGCTTCCCGCTGCCAGCGCGGCTGTGCCCAGAGTGCCCGCTAGCCAAACCCAGTTCCGAGATTTTGCCGGTTCGGGAGGTGCCGGCCCTAACGGGGTGTCTCGCGCAGCTTCTGGAATATCGTCGAAAGACGGCATGGTTGATTTATCCAGTTGATTCATGGTCTATTCCCCGTTTGCCTTGCGCTAAATCTGGCCTCATTGCTGTAAGCATCCCCAGCCAGAATGCTACCCCTAATTTGGTCATCCATTAACAATGATCTCAATGATCTCGACAACATGCGCCATAACATCATGAATGAAAGACCGGCCTGAATAATAACGACCAGATTAACTGTTAACTAATCAGCTCCATATTGTTTTGCTACCGCCTACTGAAATCATCTTTAGACTCTATGGCCCTCTCTTAACGGGAGTTCTGGCAGGGGTGGGGATTGGCATGCTGCTGGCGAATGTGGGTTCTCCTGCCAATCGGGTCAGGCGCTATCGCCAGGTGCCCCTCGCCCTGGGCAAGTTTTTGTTCTGGGTGGGTGTCCCCATCAGCATTATCGGATTTACTCGCCGGGCTGACCTCTCCGGCAATCTTTATCTGGCCCCTTTGGTAGCATGGGTAGCCATTTTTCTGGGTCTATTCTGTAGTCGCCTGTGGATTAACTGGCGGGGTCTGGCCTGGTCTCGCCCCACCCAGGGAAGTTTCTCTCTCGCTTCTATGCTGGGCAATACAGGCTACATTGGCTATCCGGTGGTTTTACTATTGCCCCAACTCGGCCTTGACATGTTTGGCTGGGCCTTGTTTTACGATGCCCTGGGAACGTTGCTGGGCTCCTACGGATTCGGAGCCATCCTGGCCTCAGAATTTAGCGCCGATAGATCTGGCGATCGCACCTCTCAGTGGCGCAACAGACTGCGGCAGGTGCTGAGAAATCCCATCATTTGGGCCTTTGGGTTCGGGTTATTGCTGAAGCAGGTGGCCCTGCCCGGTTGGCTTGACCAGGGGCTGTATGGGATAGCCTGGTTTGTTGTCATGCTGTCTCTAGTGTTAATCGGAATGCGCATCCAACAATTAGAATCTTGGCGGCATCTGCCCCCTGCCCTGGTGGCCGTCAGCATTAAGATGCTGGTTCTACCCCTGACTGTCGGCTTTGGGCTGACCCTGTTGGGGGTCGAAGGGGCTACCCGCCTGGTGCTGATTTTGCAGACTGGTATGCCCTGTGCCTTTTCCAATCTGGTTCTGGCCGAAGCCTATGATTTGGACCGAGAGCTGTCGGTCACCTGTGTCGCCCTCAGTTCCGGCATTTTGCTGCTCACTCTACCCATCTGGCTCTGGCAGTTTTCCGATTGAGGGGTGTTTACCGCCACAGGACTGCAATATGGGGCCGCCAAGACGCCACAATCGCTAACTTTTCGGTCTATCTTTATAGGATGCTGGCGTTGCCGGTTAACACCTGAGCCCAGGGGCAAAGCATTTAAGGATTAACTGCGAATTATCATGGCGACAAGGGGGCAGCTTCGAAACGTTCAGCGTGCGTTCTCATTCAAGAGAAGTCCCCCTATCGTTTTTGGGGTAGCGCTGTGCTGGCTACTCTTGGGGCCAGGCAGTTTGCCCCTGTGGGCTCAAAGCCCTTCGCCTGACCTTCCCCACAGGGGTGCCCCTGACTCGGCCCCTAGCCCCTGGCCGCTCCTGCAAACTGGTGATAGTGGCGAGGCGGTGCGACAGCTCCAGGCGGAGCTAAGACGCATTGGAGTGCTGGCGGCTCCCATGGATGGGCAGTATGGTCCCACGACCGAAGCTGCTGTACGAGAATTTCAGCGCAGCCAGGGCCTGACACCGGATGGAGTGGTTGGGGTTCAAACCTGGCAGGCCCTAGCCCTAGCTCAGAATCCCATTGGTAGGGTTGATTTTCCAGCCTTGACCAAAGACAGTCTTTTGGCCTTTACCCCGCTTACCTTTTCACAACCGCCGCCGCCGCCGTCTCCGTTTTGGCTGGTCCTGATGCCGCTCATTCCGCTCGCGGGGGGAGCCCTCACTTATCTGCAACGTCGGCTTATGGGTCGTCAGCCCATCAAAACCTTCAGCACCCATTCCTCCAGCCAGCACTCTCGGCATGATTGTGACCCAAGGCACTAACCCTTAAGCTGGAAACTTTGTGGCGTACAGCAGTGAGGCCATTTGACCAACAAAGCTGTAAAAGCTTAAGAAAATCTTCAATTTCCTGGAGCGAGCCCGGTTAATATGGCCACGATAGAGAAGTCACCCCAAGTTGAATTGGTGGCTCTTTTCCATGCCCCAGGCCTGCAGAACTGAATTCAGGGCTTTGCCTGATCAAATTCAGGCTCGTAAGGGCTGAGCTAACCGTTGATAGTCTTGAACCCGCCGGAGATTTTCCTATGCTGACAGTTGCCGACATCATGACTGAAGTCGTAGCAACCATTCCCAGTGCTGCTACCGTGGCCGATGCCATTGCTCTCATGCAGCGTCGCCAGATCCGTTCACTGCTGGTCGAGCGGCGTCAAACCGGTATGCCCTTTGGCCTGGTAACAGATCGGGATATCGTCTACGCCGTAGTGGCTCGGGGCCATGATCCCGAAAAGGTGATTGTGCAAGACATTATGCGCCAACCCTGCATTGCTATGAGCCCTAACACTACCATTCAAGAAGCGTCCCAAATGCTCTCCGATAGCAATCTGGAGCGGGCCCCTGTGGTTGACGGTGATCGGCTCCTGGGCATTGTGTCAGTCACAGATATTCTTACCCGCGGCTTGCCGGTTTTAGTCGCTTAGGAATGGGGCTTCAATCACGTGGGATAGCCGTCTCGGCTGTCCAAGAGCAGGCAGGATGCCTGCCCTACAAAAATTGGATGTGATCAAATCCTCATTCCTCAGGGACATGCGTCTAAATCAAGTACCGGATGTTAATCCCTTTAGGGTGCATGGGCGAAGCAATGCACCGATCGGAACGATGGTAATTGGTATCTTATTTGCCTGCGCATCCCGTAGAGCTATCGCTAAAGAAAATTAAGTTAGGGCTAAAGAAATTCGGGACAACAGCCGGTCAGCGCTGATCCCCGGCTTATAACAGAACGTGAGGCCATCCGGGTCTGGCGGCAAGCTCAGGTTTTATGTTGTTTTACGCTCAGCCGGTGGTTAACCCCCTGTTTTCTAGGTTCGATGCGTCTGTTGTAATGAGGTATCTGGAATGTCCACTCCTCTTAAGCCTTTGACAGATCCCGCCTATGACATTCTGCGTTCAGAGCAGCAGCCTCTGAGCGCAATTTTTTCGCCCCAGGCGGTGGCCGTTATCGGAGCTACCGATCGCCCTGGCAGCGTTGGTCGCACCCTGCTGTGGAATCTGATCAGCAATCCTTTCGGCGGTACGGTGTTTCCGGTCAATCCTAAACGCCGCAGTGTGCTTGGCATTCGCGCCTATCCCACCATTCAAGACGTGCCCGAGCAGGTTGATCTGGCGATTCTTGCCACCCCTGCCCCTACGGTGCCCGAGCTGATTCAGGCCTGCGTAGAGGCTGGGGTTAAAAGTGCCATCGTCCTCTCCGCTGGGTTTAAAGAGATTGGTGAAGCCGGTATCGCCCTCGAAGCCCAGCTTAAAGAAATTCTCAGCTGTAGCGACCTGCGCCTGCTGGGGCCAAACTGTCTCGGCATTATGAACCCCCTCAGCGGCTTGAATGCCACTTTTGCCAGCACCATGGCTCGACCTGGGAACGTCGGTTTCATTAGCCAGTCGGGTGCCCTGTGTACCGCCGTGCTGGACTGGAGCCTGCAGGAAAACGTTGGCTTTAGCGCCTTTGTCTCCATCGGCTCCATGCTGGATGTGGACTGGGGCGACCTGATCTACTACCTGGGAGATGATCCCCGCACCCGCAGCATCGTCATTTACATGGAATCCATCGGCGATGCTGGCTCCTTTTTGTCGGCGGCGCGAGAGGTAGCTCTAACGAAGCCCATTATCGTCATCAAGGGGGGCAGAACCGCCCAGGCGGCCCAGGCCGCCGCCTCCCACACGGGCACCCTGGCAGGCAGCGATGCGGTGCTGGATGCGGCCTTTCGTCGCTGTGGAGTGCTGCGGGTCGATCGCATTTCTGAAATGTTTGACCTGGCGGAAGTCCTGTCAAAACAAACCCAGCGCCCAAAAGGTCCCCGCCTGACGATAATTACCAATGCTGGCGGTCCGGGAGTGCTGGCCACCGATGCCCTGATTGCCACCGGGGGCGAACTGGCCCAGCTGGCGACAGCTACTATCGCATCCCTGAACGACTGCTTACCCCCCCACTGGAGCCACGGTAACCCCATCGACATCCTGGGGGATGCCACCCCGGAAAGATACATGAAAACCGTCGAGGTGGCGATGGCAGATCCTAACAGTGATGGGCTGCTGGTGGTGCTAACGCCCCAGGCCATGACCGACCCTACCCAAACCGCAGAAAGACTCAAAACCCTGGCCCAAAACTCTCCAAAGCCCCTTTTAGCCAGCTGGATGGGGGGCGCAGAGGTCACCAACGGCGAAACCATTCTCAACCAGGCCAGCATTGCCACCTACCGCTACCCAGACGCCGCCGCTCTGCTGTTCAACTTCATGTGGAAGTACAGCTACAACCTCAAAGGCATCTACGAAACTCCGGCCCTGCTGCCCGAGTCTGAGTTTGGCGGCAAGCTCGACCGCTCCCAGGTAGAGCAGTTAATTCAGACCGTTCATACCGAAGGTCGCACCCTGCTGACAGAGCTGGAGGCTAAGCAAATTCTCAGCGCCTACGGCATTCCCGTGGTGGAATCTCGCACGGCCTATACCGCCGAAGCAGCGGTGGCCTGCGCCGAAGCCATCGGCTTCCCGGTGGTGGTCAAGCTCATTTCTAAGACCATCACCCATAAGTCAGATGTGGGCGGGGTGCGTCTGACCCTGCAGAGTCCGGCCTCTGTAAAAACGGCTTTTGAGGAAATTGAGTCTGCCATCCACCAAAAAGTTGGAGCCGACGCCTTCGAAGGGGTCACGGTACAACCCATGCTGAAGCGGGAAGACAGCTACGAGCTGATCATCGGCAGCAGTGTTGATCCCCAGTTCGGCCCGGTGATTCTTTTTGGGGCCGGGGGGCAACTGGTAGAGGTATTCAACGACAGCGCTGTGGCCCTCCCCCCGCTCAACACCACCCTGGCCCGGCGGTTGATGGAGCAAACCAAGATTTATCAAGCTCTACAGGGGGTAAGGGGACGACCGCCCGCCGACCTGGAAGCGCTGGAAATGCTGCTGGTGCGCGTCAGCCAACTGGTCATCGAGCAACCCCTGATCAAAGAACTCGACATCAACCCCATGCTGGTTTCTGAACCCACCAGCGCCCACCCCCTGATTGCGCTGGATGCTCGCATGGCCCTGTACCCGGCAGATGTAGACTCGACCCAGGTACCCAAACCGGCGATTCGCCCCTACCCCACCCAGTACGTCAAACACTGGCAGTTGCGGGATGGCACCGCCGTCACCATCCGCCCCATCCGTCCAGAAGATGAGCCCCTGCTGGTGAAATTTCACCACACCCTATCGGAAGAAAGCGTCTATTTTCGCTACTTCCACCTCATGACCCTGAGCCACCGCATTGCCCACGACCGCCTCACCCGCATTTGCTTTATTGACTATGACCGAGAAATGGCCCTGGTGGTAGACCGCAAAGATCCAGACACTGGCGAGCACATTATTCTCGGAGCAGGACGGTTGAGCAAATCCCACGGCGTTAACGAAGCAGAATTCGCCATGCTGGTGGCCGATCATTACCAAAAGCAGGGGCTAGGCTCTGAACTGCTCCAGCAGCTGATTCAAATCGGCAAGGACGAAAATCTTGATGCCATCACCGCCGAAATTCTCCACGAGAACCGCCCTATGCAGCGGGTCTGCGAAAAGCTGGGCTTTACCCTGAAGCGCACCCCCGATTTTGTGGAGGCCTATTTGCCCTTGAGGGAGGGGTAATACCGTTTCTGTTAGTCAGGGATACTCATCGGGGCAAAGGCTTATGTAATTTTCTCTAAGGAATGAGGATTTAATCACCTCCAGTGTTTGTAGGGCAGGCATCCTGCCTGCTCCTGGACAGCCGGGACGACTATGCCACGTTATTGAATCCCCATTGCTTAGAGACAGCCTTCAGGCCAGGTTACCGACGGAAACTGTCCTGCCCGATACTGCACCACCCGACCACGGTCATCCGTTTCGAACACCAACCGGTGGATATCTTCTCCAGGGTCTTTGGGAGTAAAAACAATCGTCTTGCCCTGGGTATTGGAGTTGAAGCTGGCTTCAAGGTGTTCCTCGCCATAATACTCAACCAGTTCAGCTTCGGTGGTGCCAATTTTTGCCCCGGACAGGGCGGTGGTATGACTCCCTGGCCAGACATCAATTCTCAGGATCTTGTCATCCACCGCCATCAGGCCAATGGGTTCGATGTGGTGTTCAATGCGGTAGTACTGGCACTCGCTGCTGCTGCTACCTTTCATAGGAGCGAGCTTCAGTCCGGTTTCACTCACCTCCTGCACATCCATCCCGATGAGAATGGGACCTAAGCCGGTGGTCTTCAGCGGGGCATTGAGAATGGCCAGGGTAGGAACTTCGCTGGCCTCCCCAAAGTTAGCGGCAGCAATGGCCCGCTGCATGATGGGTAAAGAATTTAAGGGGGCTACAACCCCTTCCCATACCCACCGGGCTTGAGGACTGAGAGACCCCTGAATGGTCGGGGCTTTGGTCCCCGGCTTTACCTCCGCTTGAGGCTGGCTTGAGAGATCTGACAGCCCCCTGGCCTGGGTCTGGCGGTTGAGGCTAACGCCCGCCAAAAATACCAATAACCCTGAGGTAGCAATGGCGATTAACGTAGATTTGGACCGTTTCATGACACTACTCGGCAATCCCTAAGGATGTCATCGTGCTCAAACCCTAGACAGGACTTATGATGGTTCGCAAGATGCAGGACAAACCCATGCAACAACAATAATTTTTATGTGCATCGGTTTACAGAATATACCAGTCTAAATCATTTCACGCTAGATGCCATCTTCGTCTTCTTCTCGCACTCATCTGGAACTGATAGCAGTATCCGGCATTGTCGGTATCATCGTGCTTGGGGTGGTCGTGCTGATTGTAGGACCGCAAAACCTGGTGGGCATCCTTCACCCCCAGGCAGGTTTCCCCAGCATCCAGGGAACAGGAGACAGACAGGGGAATGCGACAGACCAATTGCCCTTACCCTTAATGGGGCCAAGACGCACCCGAGCCATGCCCACCTCTATTGACGTGCCGCCACCGGTCATTCCTCAAATCCTGGCAATGGATGCCCAGGATGAAGCCCTGCAGGAAACATCTCCCCAGAGTTCACCGTTCACCGATTTGCCGGTTTCCCATTGGGCCTATGCCATGGTGACCGAGTTGTTGAGCCATAACCTGGTGACCGGCTTTCCCGATGGCTCCTTCCGCCCCGACCAGCCCATGAGCCGGGCTGAATTTGCTTCACAGCTGGCTCGCTCCTTTGATCTGACTTTTGTGCGCGATGCCCAGCCTTTCAAGGATGTAGAGGCAAACAGTTGGGCCATTCATGACATTCACAAAAGCGTCAGAATGGGATTTTTGAGCGGCTACCCCGAGCAACAATTTCTTCCCGAGGAAACCATCGACCGGATTCAGGTCATTGTGGCATTAACCCAAGGGCTGAACCTGAAGTCGAGCAGCGGTTCTCGGGCGTTGCTGCGCTACTACCAGGACTATGATCAGGTACCCGATTGGGCCATAAAACCCCTTATCGCCGCTACGGAAGCAGGGCTGGTGGTAAATCATCCAGATCTATCTCGGCTGACCCCAAACCGCCCCGCCAGCCGCGCCGAAGTAGCGGCCACCCTCTACAGAGCCCTGGTCTACATCGGGTATCTAGAAAATATTGAGTCGCCCCACTGGGTAGAACCGGCTCCCATGGCTTATTAACCCTGGACCAGGTTTATATGGGAATTTTCACATAATCCAGAGAGAGCTAAGGAATGGGGGCTCAATCCCGTGGGATAGCCGTCTCGGCTGTCCAAGGGCAGGCAAGATACCTGCCCTACAAACATTGGAGGTGATAAAACCCTCACTCCTAAGCATTGCCAAAGGAAGGCAAGGACAGACCGTCGAGATGATTCTCATTCAGGCTGGGCAGTTCTAAACGCTGGCTGCGCCGGGTACGCACGGCTAATCGGTAGCTCACGCTCTGCAGCTCGGCCTGCAGTCTGCGATTTTCCCGCTGGATTTCGGCAACCCGCTGCTTCACTGCCGTCATACGCTCAGCGAATTTCTGGCGATAGACCGTGGGCAGCTCCTGTACCACCTGCTCTAACATTCGGGTGCGGTCGGTAAGTTCCTGCACCGTTTGCCGCAACTGCACCACTTCAGAGTCTCGTGCTTCGATTTGTTCCTGGTAGAAGTCAATTTGCTTTTCGACCCCCCGTAGCTGATCTCTCAGGGCCCTGACCTCGGCCTGATGCTGCTCGGAAACTTCCGGACTGGGCATAAAGCCAGCATTACCTTTAACCAGGCGAAAGAGCTCTTGAGACAACTGCTGAACGAGTTGGTCCCGCATTTCAAGCTCAGCTTCTAGACGGGCTATTTCAGGGTGTTGCTCATGCATACCAGTAACCATTGAGAGAACGACTGGGGAAGTACCAAGTCCCATAGATTAACCCTGTCTGTACCGCAAAACACGACATCCGGTCCTAGACAGGCTTTAATTAGCTGCTAATTTAGCACCGCTTGAGAAATTTGGCACAGTTTTTTTAAATCCATACCCAATCCATTCCAAACCGAAACCTGAAAGCAGACCCCATACCAGGTCCAGCTCGAAATCTGTAGTTTTCCCTAAGGAAAAACTCCACTGCTGGCCTTGGACAGGGTTTTAAAAAGCCCGGCGATGGCACGTCCATCACCGGGTTCTGAACTGGGGCGAAAGCGATTGGCCTATTCTTCTTCGCCTGCTCCGGCAGTTGCGGTAGCTGCTACTTCCTCGGCTTCTTCCGCGGGCAGGTCGCCTGCAAACTCCTGCTTGACGGTCAGGTAACGAATCACTTCATCGCTCAACCGCATAGCCCGCTCCAGGGGAGCCACGATTGCCCCAGGACCGTTGTAGTTCATCTGAATGTAAATGCCTTCCCGATGACGGTCAATTTCGTAAGCGAGGCGTCGCTTGCCCCGATGCTGGGTTTCAATGACCGTACCGCCCTGCTCTTTGAGCATGGATTGGTACTTACCAATGGCTCCATCAACGGCTTCTTCGTTCATGTCGGGCCGCAGAATGTACATTGTTTCGTACATGTATGCTTTCATTTAGATCTCCTTTTGGACTACGTGGCCTTCACAGGGCAAACTCCTCACCCGATATCATTTCTAGCCATAGGGTTGATAGCCGCAGGGCAAGAATCTTATTCGGAAGAGGGGCTTAGCGTAAAGACAAGGATCTACAATCATACCAAGATTTAGCAGGTAATATGGCGCAGCGATACGTTAGAGTTCAGTCTAAAACCGGTCAACTCCACTACGGTTTGCTGCAGCCAGATCGCAGCGTCAAAGTTCTCGACGCACCGCCATGGTTACAGGGTCAGCTCACCGACGCTGAGCTCATCGCCAGTGATTACACTCTCCTGGCCCCCTGCGCCCCATCCAAGGTGATAGCGGTCGGGAAAAACTATGCCCAGCACGCCAAAGAGATGGGAGGTTCCCCCCCATCAGAACCGCTGCTGTTCATGAAGCCTTCTACAGCGGTGACATCGGCGGGGGCCACTATTTTCTACCCGGCCCAATCTCAACGGGTAGACTACGAAGGTGAGCTCGCCGTTGTCATTGGAGAACGATGCGCCCTGATTTCTCCAGAGCAGGCTCCCTCAAAAATTTGGGGTTATACCATCGCCAATGACGTTACTGCCCGCGACCTGCAGAAAAAAGACGGTCAGTGGACCCGCGCCAAGGGGTTTGACTCGTTTTGCCCCCTGGGCCCCTGGATTGTGCGGGAACTCAGCCCCGGCTCGCAACTGCAAACCTTTTTGAACGACCAGGAACAGCCGGTGCAGTCGGCGTCTATCGACGAAATGGTATTCAGCCCCGATGTGCTGGTGTCCTACATTAGCCAGATCATGACCTTATTACCAGGGGACGTTATCCTCACCGGCACACCCGCCGGGGTAGGGCCAATGGCTGTAGGCGATCGGGTCAAAGTAGAAATTGAGGGCATTGGTGCCCTTGAAAATGTTGTAGCTGCACGGGTATAGGCTCAGGGTCTGGCTAGTCAGCAGCCAACCTGAACTGCAGAAGCGCTTCCAGGTGCTCTGGTAGGGTATGGGTTCAGGGTCTGGCTAGTCAGCAGCCACCCTTCCGGCCTTCAACTCTGCCCCGGCGAGATTACCGCACCTGCATATGAACCGCTTCAGACAGGGTCGGGATTTCGGCATACACGCCCCGGAGGGTTTGCACAATGGAATAACCCACCGCCGCCAGCATTCCCAGGAACAGCACATTGCTGAGGGTGCTGACGATTAAGTTGCCAAACACACTGGGGTCGAGCAGGGTAAGAATGAGGCTAAACACGACCAGAATGATGTCCAGCAGAATCGCCTGCATGGTGTTGAAGCGAATGAAGTGGCTGATGTTGGGGTTGCGCACCACCAGCAAAATCAGGGCAAAAAAGACAATCAAGCCAAAGAAAGGAACCGTACTGGCCAAAGTGCCGTAGACCGACAACAGAGGAGAGAGAGGAATCAACAGGAAGCCAAAAATGGGAAAGTCATTAATGAGCTGGATGCCAAACGGAAGTCCGACAATAACCGGCAGGATGTAGGGCAAAGCCGCCAGAATACGGTCGGGAATACTCGGTGAACTGCTCCAGGTCATGGGGGATCTCCAGATAAAACATCAGGCTTCTGTCTTAAGATATCGCAAATTACCCGAGACCAAAGCAGCAGAACCGCCTCTGACTGCCTCAGTCGCCCCAGAGCCGGTTGTTGATGATTTGGATGGGTCCTTCAAACGCCTTTCACTAATGAATGTCGGCAATTCGAAAACCCATTTCGCACTCAAACTGAGTCGGTTGGCCAGCATCTAAGCCTGCCACCTGACGGCCACATCGCAATTCGCCCTGCTGCCACCGCGGACGACCATGCTGGTCAGCCATCAGGCAGCCCTGACATACGGTCTGAGGCGAAATTAGCTGGTTGTCGGTCAGCATTACCAACATAAACAATCACCTCCCAAACACAACGCACCCAAAGGATGCTATGTGACAATTCTAAACTCCTCTATTAAGCAGGTTGTGCGTTTTCATACACAAGCTCATGAAACGACACCCAATTTAATAGAGTTAGATTTTCCAGGGGTGGGAGTTCAGATTTCTGGGGATGATTGCTTCGTGAGTGCAACTTAGCGATCAGCGATTTGTGGGCTTAGGAGCTTTTCGGTCTTTTTTCGGGGTCGGCGCTCCCTTCTTTTTGGGGGTGGAAGCAGCGGCATCCGGCTCCGACACCTGGCTGTCGCTCCGCTGCCAGGCGGGGACAGTGGCATCGTAGGCCATCTGCAGGGCCGCTGCGGCGATGGTGTGCAGGTCGTACTCTTCGTGCAGTTGAGAGACGATCGGTAAAAATGACGCGATGCGCTCGCTGGTAATGGCCTCTACCATCTGGCTGCGCAGCCGTTCTAAATTACGGGCGGCAATTTCTGCCCGAGTTGGAATTTTAGTGAACTCCAGAGACTGCTTGGTGTGCTTCTCAATCTGCCGCAGCTTGTACTTTTCTAAAGGAGTCACGATAGAGATGGCGACCCCGGCTTTACCCGCCCGCCCGGTACGGCCAATGCGATGAACGTAGCTTTCAATGGCATCGGGCAGATCGTAGTTGATCACATGGGTCAGATCGTCCACATGCAGCCCTCGGGCGGCAATATCTGTGGCCACCACCCAGCGCACCTGGCGCTGGCGGAACCGCATCAGCAACCGCTCCCGCTGAGATTGACTCAAGTCGCCATGGTACTCATCGACACTGTAGCCAGCAGCCTGCAGTTGCCGGGTCAGGTCCCCGGCGGTGCGGCGGGTACGCACAAAAATTAGAGCGGTTTCCGGATCTTCCAGTTCCAGAATGGGCTGCAGCGCCCGAACTTTTGACCACCCCCGAGGAACGATATAGGCTACCTGCTGAATCCGTTTGGGTGAGGTCTTGGGAGATTGAATCGCCACGGTGACCGGCGAATGCAAAAACTTGGTGGCCAACTCGCGAATTTCGGCATCCATAGTGGCAGAAAAGAAGGCCGTCTGACGATTACCAGGGGCTTTGCTGAGAATTTTCTCCACATCCTGAATAAAGCCCATGTTCAACATTTCATCGGCTTCATCCAGCACCAGCCAGTTCAGGGCAGATAGGTTCAAATCACCGCGATTCAAAAGGTCCAGAACCCGGCCCGGAGTGCCTACCACAATTTGGGTACCGCGCTTAAGATGCTGCCGCTGGCGGTCGATGGACTGCCCACCGTATACCGCAAGAATTCTGGGCTTGCCCTGAATACGATAGCTTTTCATGGCCTGGCAAACCTGTACCGCCAACTCTCGGGTTGGTGTCAGCACAAGGGCTTGCACCGATGAATTGTTGGGATCAATTTGCTCAATCAGCGGTAGAGAGAAGGCGGCGGTTTTCCCTGTGCCGGTTTGGGCCAGACCAATTAAGTCTCGTCCCGAGAGCAAATGGGGAATAGCCTCAGCCTGGATGTTGGTGGGTTGGTTGTAGCCCAGCTTTTCAAGCTGGCTTACGCGAGCTTCTGACAACCCCAGACTGGAAAAGGATAATGTCATTTGAAATCCTCGGGACGAATTGACACAAAAACGAACAGATACTGCATGCTGTGCTAGGCCGCCTTGGCGGTTGCAACCTGACCAAACAAGTCGTAGGTATCAGCAGCGGTAATGGCTACGGAAACAATTTGATTTAAGGGGGCGTGGCCTTCGATGTACACCAGGCCATCAACTTCTGGAGCAAATCTGGCAGAGCGACCAATGCAGCGATTGCCACCGGGATGCTCTTGCTCTACTAAAACGTCAACCACCTTACCGATTTCGGCCTGGTTGAGCCGCCAGGAAAGGGGTTGCTGAGCCAGCATGAGCTGCTCGCGCCGTTGCTCCCTGATTTCTAGCGGAACCTGAGCATCCAAGCTGTAGGCCGGAGTTCCCTCCTCAGGGGAAAAGGAGAAGACGCCGACATGGTCAAATTGGTGGCGTTCGGTAAAGTTCAGCAGATGCTCAAAATGGGCTTCGGTTTCACCGGGAAACCCCACGATAAACGTGGTTCGCATGACCGCTTCCGGCAGAGCCTCTTTAATGCGGTAAATGACATCATCATTTACCCGCCCCTGCCAGGGACGATTCATGGCCCGCAAAATCTCGGGGTGAGAGTGCTGCAGGGGCAAATCTAAGTAGGGCAGAACATTCGGAGTCTCGCGAATTGCCTGAATGACCTCGGCGGTGAGCCCCGTCGGATAGGCGTAGTGCATCCGAATCCAGGGCACCTCGACTTCACCCAGGGCTCGCAGCAGTTCCGCCAGTTTAGGCTTGCCGTAGAGGTCAACGCCGTAGTTTGTCGTAATTTGCGAGATTAGCACTAGCTCCTGGACCCCTTCTGCGGCCAGCTGCTTGGCCTCGGCCACGATGGACTCAATGGAACGAGAGCGCTGGTTGCCCCGCAGGTGAGGGATGATGCAGAAGGCACAGCGATAGTCGCAGCCCTCGGCAATTCTCATGTAGGCGACCCCTGCCGTGGTAGTGCGGTAGCGGGGAACGGTCTCATCGGCAATGTAGGTAGGCTCGGGGGAAACTAGCTTCACCCGCTCACCCGCCTCGGCCCGCTCAATTACGCTGACGATGTGCTGATAGTCTCCTGTGCCTACCAGGGCAACGGCTTCGGGAATTTCCTCCAGGAGTTCATCCTGAAAGTGTTGGGCCAGACAGCCAGTAATGACGACTTTCTTATTGGCAGCGGCCAGTTCAACCAGCGTGCGAACCGACTCTTCTCGAGCCGCCTCGATAAAGCTACAGGTATTGACGACAACATAGTCTGCCAATTCTTCATGACCACTGACCTGGTAGCCGGCTTTTGCCAGCAGGCCCAGCATATGCTCGGTATCGACGCGATTTTTCTCGCAACCAAGGTGGTTGAATGCAACCGTTGGTTTCAGCACCATTGTGTGACTCAAGTTGAATAAAGACCGATGAATTTAGCTTGCGGCACTGCCCTCTGGCAACTGACACCGCAGTAGGTTTTGGCAGACACCGCCAAACCGGGCTAGAAATAACCCGCAAACCCATCAGCACAACTTGGAAACTACAACCAGCACTGACCAGGTTTCAGCAAGTATCCTAACCTATTTGATGCCTCCGTAACACAAATTTACAGAGTTTTATATTACCTCACAAATTATCCAAAGCTTTTGCCCTGGATAGAGGGTGGGGTGGTAAATAAGCTGATAATGTAGATTTGGGCCTGTAAACCTCAGGGTTTCTGGATCCGTTGTACTTCAAGGATATCTAGAGTCCAGGCATACATCACGTGGACTTAACGCAAACGTTTGGTACCGAAAATCCGGTGGTCGGTGTCGTACACCTGCTGCCGCTCCCTACCTCACCGCGCTGGCAGGGAAATTTACAGCACGTTATTGACAGAGCCGAACAGGAAGCCACAGCCCTGGCCTCCGGAGGCGTTAACGGCATCATTGTCGAAAACTTTTTTGATGCGCCTTTTACCAAAGGGCAGGTAGACCCTGCGGTCGTTAGTGCCATGAGTTTGATTGTGAGTCGCCTGCAGCAGTTGGTGACCGTGCCTCTGGGGCTGAATGTATTAAGAAATGACAGCCGCAGCGCTTTAGCCATCGCCTCCAGTGTAGGGGCCAGCTTTATTCGGGTTAATGTCCTGACGGGGGTCATGGCCACCGATCAGGGTCTGATTGAAGGATGCGCCCACGACCTGCTGCGCTATCGCCGAGAACTGGGCAGCAACGTTCAGATTCTGGCGGATGTGTTGGTCAAACACGCCCGGCCTTTGGGATCCCCCAACTTAACCACGGCGGTCCAGGAAACCATCCATCGCGGCATGGCTGACGGCATTATTTTATCGGGATGGGCCACCGGTAGCCCCCCCAGCTTAGAGGACTTAGAACTGGCTAAGGCGGCAGCCGACGATCGCCCGGTGTTTATCGGCAGTGGAGCAACCTGGGAAAACATTGGTACCCTGATGCGGGCGGCGGATGGGGTGATTGTGGCCAGTTCCCTGAAGCGCCATGGCGATATTAATCAACCCATTGATCCCATTCGGGTGGGGCAGTTTGTCGAGGCTATGCAAGAAACGCTGAATGCCGATAGTGAATCAGCCGACATGCCCAGTATGGTAGCCCCGTAACTGTTTTATCTTTAGGGCTAGCGACTAAGATAAGCACTGAGTGGGTATGCTGTGCGTGATTGGTTAAGAGGGTTTTATGAGTCGTCGTCGCCAGGAAAGTCGATGGATCCATCGGTGGTCTCGCCCTTTGGTGGCGGGCGTGGCTTCCGTTGGGGCCCTGGGAACTGCTTATCTGACCATTGTGAAGTGGCTGGGGGGGTCGGCCTGCCCCACTGAGGGGTGCGATCGCGTCCTTTCCAGTGCCTATGCCACCATCTTTGGCCTGCCGCTAACGCTGTTCGGCTTTCTGGCTTACATCACCATGCTAGTGCTGGCAGTTTCTCCGCTGCTGGTGGATGCCGATCAGAAAAAAGAACTGCGCCAAAGCTTAGAAAACCGCACCTGGTTCCTAATGTTTTTGCTTTCCTGCGTCATGGTGGTCTTTAGCGGCTACCTGATGTCGGTTTTAGCCTTTGAGCTTAAAGAGTTCTGCCCCTACTGCGTGACGTCGGCCACCTTTGCCCTCACTATGTTTCTGCTGATTTTATTCGGCAAACGGTGGGATGATTTTGGCCAACTCGCCTTTACCGGCATCATTGTGGCGGTGATTACCCTGACCGGCACCCTGGCCGTGTATGCCCCCATCCACGGTGGTGGGGTACAGGCGTCTACTGCCGGGCAAACCGGCCCTCCCATCGCCACCACTTCTGGCCCGGCAGAAATTGCCCTGGCCAACCATTTGAAAGAAATTGGTGCCGCCATGTATGGGGCCTGGTGGTGTCCCCACTGCCACGATCAAAAAGTCTTTTTTGGTGCTGAGGCTGCCGAGCTAGTTCCCTATGTGGAATGCGCCGAGGATGGCAAGAATGCTCAGCCCAAACTCTGTCGAGCTGAACCCCAGGTTACAGGCTTCCCTACCTGGCAAATTAACGGAGAATTTTACCCAGGAGCCCAATCCCTGGAGCGGTTAGCCGAACTTTCGGGCTATACCGGACCGATGGATTTTCAAGGTTAAGACGCCTTGGAAAGCGGGTATCGGGGGTTGGGTATCGGGTACTGGGTAACCAGTGTCCAACTTAAACCCAGTCCAGCTCGAAATCTGGAGTTTGCTCTCAGGCAAAACTCCCCTTCTGGACTTGGACAGGGTTTAATTTTCCCCTCACTCCTCACCCTCTAACGGTTCAGACTTTTCCCAATGTTCCCTCTTGACCAGGGTATGTACCCGCCACTGGGGATCAGTGTGGGGGTGATCTTCGCGAAAGTGCCCTCCCCGACTCTCGGTACGTAAGGCGGCGGAGTTGAGGATCAGCCAGGCAATGTCGTAGAGGTTGCGCAATTCTCCCCAGGCCCGTACCCAGTGGAAATCCAGATTTTTGGGTAAGGCAAGGGATTGGCCGGGGGTCATCGCGGCGAGGGCATGAAGAAAGGCATCCCGCTGCCAGGTTTGCTGACGGGAGTTGAGGGTTGCGATCGCCTTCTCCAAACCAGATTGGGTGCGGCTAATGGCAGCATAATCCCACATTAGCTGATTCAGCTCTTCTCGCTGCTGGCTCAGCTCGGCCATTTCTAGGAGATCGCCTGCCACCTTCAAAATGTCCTCTGGCCCAGGGTTGGCTGAACGATCGGAGGGTGCGCCTGAGTCTTGAACCAGGCCGGGGATCAGGTCCAGATGTTCAAGTTCCGCCCCGTACACCAGACATTCCAGTAAAGAATTGCTGGCCAGGCGGTTAGCTCCATGGACTCCGGTACTGGCATTTTCGCCCACGGCAAACAGCCTGGGAATCGTCGTCTGACTATGAATATCTGTGGTGATGCCCCCCATCCAGTAGTGGGCAGCAGGGGCAACGGGCACGGGTTGAGTGAGGGGATCGCAGCCCCAGGTCCGACACACCTTAATGATGTTGGGGAAACGATACTGCAGCCGGTCTGGGGCGATCGGGCGCATATCTAACCACACCTGGTTATCGCCGATGTGCTGGAGATGGTGAAAAATTGCCCGGCTGACCACATCCCGGGGGGCCAGTTCCCCGTCAGGGTGAAAGTCTTTGGCAAATCGGTAGCCGTTGCGGTCAATTAAGTGGGCACCCTCCCCTCGCACGGCCTCACTGATCAGAAAAGGAGGGGCTCCGGGCTGGGCCAGGGAGGTGGGGTGAAACTGAAAAAATTCCAGGTCTCGCAGTTCTCCTCCCCCGCGCCAGGTCATGGCCACACCATCGCCGGTACTGGCCGGTGGATTGGTCGTCTGGGCATAGACCTGGCCGCCGCCCCCGGTTGCCAGTACTGTGGCCTGGGCCGACAGCCAATTCAGCTGCCCCTGGTGAGCCACCAGCACCCCGTTACAGGTTCCGGCCTGCATCCACAGGTCGATGACAAAGGCCGATGCCAACACCTCAATGTTGGGGCACTTCAGCACCGCTTCCGCCAGGATCGAGACCACAGCCCGTCCGGTCGTATCCGCCGCGTGGAGAACCCGGTGCCGGGAATGGGCCGCTTCCAGGGTCATCGCCAGCTGGCCATCGGTGCGGTCAAACCCCACCCCCAGGTCCACTAACCGCTGAATGCAACCGGCGGCATTGCGGGCTAAATGTTCAACGGCTGTCGGCTCACACAGCCCGGCCCCGGCTCGCAAGGTATCGTCCACATGCAGCTGAATGGAATCATTTGGGGAGATAGCGGCGGCGATGCCCCCTTGAGCCCAATCGCTGGCCGAGAGACTTAGGGTGTCTTTGGTGATCAGTCCAATTTTCCACTGCTGGGGAATGGACAGCGCCGCATAAAGACCCGCTGCTCCGCCGCCAATGACGAGAACATCGTAGTCAAAGGGTTGCTCTGGTTGGAAATGGGGGGCTAAGGGTTGGCTCAATCGTAACTACCGGTTTTGAATATCAAGGGTTGCGCCCGCTTATTTCAAGGTTTGATACTACCACCGCTCTGAGGGATAAGTTAGTTCACCCAAAAGCTAAACAAGTCTGGTCATGCCTGAACCTATCAGGGTCTAGCTAAACAGAAGCTCCCGGCAGCGGGGCCACCTGCTATTAGCATAGGTGGAAAGGCTGCCGGGAGCTAACGCCTAAGACTTATGGCCTTGGGCTACTTATAAACGCCGTTGTTGAAGCGATCTGCACCTTCTACCAGGGCAGGATCGGGAGGGGTGACTGTAAAGTTGTCCAGGTTTTTGCTCAAAATTTCCACTTGTTGCTCAGTCAGCCCCGGCATATCCAGAACATCCTCAACGCTCTCAAAGGGAGCATTCAGAAGAATTTTACGGGCCAGGGTGGGATACAACCCGGGGAACTTTCTGAAGTTCTGCACATTGGCATTATTCAGATCAAGCTTGGCACCGTAGTCGGTACCCAGCTTGGCATCCACAGCGTTATTCAAGGCTGCTTCGGCCAGAAGGGGAGAAACTTGCCCGAAATCAGCCACCGTAGCTGCCTCGGCCATACCTCCGCCGATAAACACGCCAACCAGCATTCCAAGCGCGATGAATAGGCCAACCAATCGTTTCATTTACCCTTTTCCTCTCAGTTCTCTAGTTTGTTAGAGATTAAACACAGCACTGCTATTAGAGACTACCATTTTCTACCCCCCTAAGAATGGAGAATCACGTTCTGGGAATAGAGGCGGTTAGTCCGCCTGGGAGTAACGTTCCAGCTCTTCTGCGTAGTGTTCGCCAACATCCTGCCCGGCCATGAGGACAGATTTGTACTGAACTACAGCCCGAATGGTGAGAGGGGTTCCAACCGGAGGGGGGCTTTGGGCACTGAGCACCCAAATGGCCCCCGTATCGTCTTCTAGCTGGTACAGAGTTTGCTCAATCAGGGGCAGGTGTTGCATCACTTGCCCTGAAAGGGAAACTTCCTCCCCTGCCGCGAGGTCTTGGGCAGCCGTAATTTCGGTAATGGGTTCGAGTTGCTTAAAACCAGTCGCCTGGCTGAGCCAATGGCGTAGACCGGCCCCCAAATCTTGATTAAAACTGGCCCCGCAACTGGCGGCGGCTACAATGGTCAGACTACAGAGCCCAAGCAGGGTAAAACGCTTCATGGCAACGGTATCAAAATCTAGACCTGTTATACCAAGTCCAGCTCGATATCACAGCTTTCTCTAAGGCAAAACTCCACATCTGGATTTAGACCAGGTGCATAGCCGGCCTGAGCGACGAGTCAACCAAGATTGGCAGCAAAATCTGAGAGACTGGAAAAGTATCAAGGGACTTCGTTTGCCACATCATGACCCAACGATTAGATGGAAAAGCACTGGCCGCCCAAATTCAGACCGAACTGGCCGAGCAGATTAATGGGTTCGTTAACAACGGGTATCGACCGCCGGGGTTGGCCGTCATTATGGTGGGCAATAACCCTGCCAGTGCCGCCTATGTGCGCAATAAGGAACGATCCTGTGAGCGGGTGGGTATTACCTCGTTTGGCAAACACCTGCCAGCAACTACCTCTCAACAGGAATTGCTGCACCTGATTCATGCCCTTAACCAGGATGACCAGGTCGACGGCATTTTGGTGCAGCTGCCTCTGCCTGGCCATCTAGATGCCATTGCTCTGCTCCACGCCATTGATCCAGATAAAGATGTAGACGGGCTGCATCCCCTGAACATGGGACGCCTGGTGCGGGAAGAAGACGGGCTGCGCAGCTGTACTCCCTACGGTGTGATGCGGCTGCTCTCGGCCTACGATATTGACCCGGTCGGTCGGCAGGCTTTAGTGATAGGACGCAGCATTCTGGTGGGCAAGCCCATGGCGCTCATGCTGCTAGAGGCCAATGCCACGGTAACGGTGGCCCACTCTAGCACCCAGAACCTGACCGCTCTGACCCGAGAGGCTGATATTTTGGTGGTGGCGGTGGGGCAGGCTGGTATGATTACAGCCGACACTGTTAAACCAGGCAGCGTTGTTATTGATGTCGGTATCAACCGGGTAGAGGTGCCAGGAGGCAAGGCAAAGCTGGTAGGCGATGTAGATTTTGCTAGCGTAGAACCGGTAGCCAGTGCCATTACGCCGGTACCGGGAGGGGTCGGACCGATGACGGTTGCGATGTTGCTAGAAAACACAGTGACCAGCTATCGCAAGCGAGTCGGTCTGTAGCGTTGATAGCTCTATCTCCAGAGGATCACCGCTACCTGACGTCTCAATGGCACATCATTTCTGTTTTGACACTTTTTGATTTCAGACAACTGCTTTGCCGCTATGGTGCAAACCAATTTCCCCGATTCGCAAACAATGACGTTTGACTTAACCACCTACCTGGCAGAACGCCGCCAGTTGGTAGAAGCTGCCATTGACCAGGCTGTCCCGTTGCAGTACCCGGAAACCCTCTACGAATCTATGCGCTATTCCCTGCTGGCAGGGGGAAAGCGACTACGACCGATTCTGTGCCTGGCCACCTGCGAACTGGTAGGGGGCTCTCTGGATCTGGCCATGCCCACGGCCTGTGCCCTGGAGATGATCCATACCATGTCGCTGATCCACGATGACCTGCCCTCGATGGATAACGACAACTACCGCCGGGGCAAACTGACCAACCATAAGGTGTACGGCGAAGATGTGGCGATTCTGGCGGGGGATGCCCTGCTGACCTATGCCTTTGAGCTGGTGGCCGAAAAGACCCAGGGCGCAGATCCTCAACGAATTTTGAAGGTGATTGCGGCGATGGGAAGAGCCGTTGGCGGCGAGGGGTTGGTGGGTGGTCAAATTGTTGATCTGTCTAGCGAAGGTAATCCTGACGTCACCCTGGAGACCCTGACCTTCATCCACAACCACAAAACAGCCGCTCTGCTGGAAGTCTCTGTGACCTCAGGGGCCCTGCTGGCCGGGGCCGCTGACGAGGATGTGGAAAAATTGCGCAGCTATGCCCAGCGGATTGGGTTGGCTTTTCAAATTGTGGATGACATTCTGGATATCACCTCTACCTCCGAAACCCTGGGCAAGTCGGTCGGGAAAGATGTCAACGCTCAAAAGGCGACCTATCCAAGTTTCTGGGGGCTAGATGAGTCTCGTCAGCAAGCAACTCAACTGATTGAAGCCGCCAAAGCAGATCTCAATGGCTTTGGAGAACTGCGCCAGCCCTTACTGGCCATTGCCGACTACATCATTACCCGTACCAACTAAGGGTTTGCCTGGCTATGGAAAACTTTAGCGACATTCTCAACAACCATGTTTTGGTGGTAGCTGTAGTGGCTTGCCTGACCGCCCAGGTACTAAAGGCCATCATTGAACTGGTGCGCCACCGTAAGCTCAATCTACGGGTCATGGTTGAAACCGGCGGCATGCCCAGCGCCCACTCGGCCCTGGTGACGTCCCTGGCCTTTGGCATTGGTCAAACCCTGGGTTGGGCCAGCCCCATTTTTGCCGCCACCTCAGTCTTCGCCATTATCGTCATGTATGACGCAGCTGGAGTGCGGCAGGCGGCAGGTAAACAGGCCAAGGTGCTGAATCAAATCATCGACGAACTGTTTCAGGAAAAGCCCGAATTTAATGAAGACCGCTTGAAAGAACTGCTCGGTCATACCCCGTTTCAGGTGCTGGCGGGGTCAGCCCTGGGGGCGGCGATTTCTTGCCTGGCGGCTCCCGCTTATTAAGCTTGCCTTAAGCAAACCCTGGGCGGTAAGCTCAGTCCACTGGTTTGAAGGTATGAGCGTGGCGATCGCAGAAAACACTATTGAAGTTAACGGGCTGACCTGGTTCTACCGAGAAATGAACCCCCTGGGCGACGAGCAACGGTTACCGGTGCTATTGCTGCACGGCATTGTGGCCCAGAGCTACAGCTGGCGCGGGGTCATGCCCACCCTGGCAGACCAGGGATTCCGCACCATTGCCCCCGACTGGATTGGCCATGGATTTTCTGAACGGCCCGATAAGCGCGACTTTCCCTACACCCCGGAAGCCTTCGTCAAAGCCCTGGCCGCTTTCGTAGATGCTTTGGGTCTGGACAAGTTCCACGTTGTCGCTCAGGGGTTTCTCGGCACGGGCGGCATTCAATATGCCCTGCAGAATCCCGACCGGGTTGGCCGTCTCGTGATTGTGAATGCGCCCATCAGCCCTGAAGCCAAATTGCCGTGGAAGATGCGCCAGTTCGGCATCCCCTTGGCCGGAGACATGATCACCCAGGACCCGCTGCTGGTAGATCGCACCCTGGAAGGGGGTGGCCCCTACCAGATAGATGATGAAGATCTGGATGTGTATCGCCGTCCCTTTCTACAAACCTCGGATGTGGGTCGGGCGTTAATGACAACGGTGCGCCGACTCAACCTGCCGACGGTTACCCAGGAGATTCAGGCCGGTCTGGAGCAATGGGACCACCCGACCCTGCTGCTCTGGGGCATTAGCGATCCCTGGCTGCCGGTGGAACTGGCGGAAACCTGTGTTAAATCCCTTGCCTCTGGAGAGCTACAGACCTTAGAGGAGGTCGGCCACTATGCCCAGGAAGACTGGGCCGAGAAAGTGACCACCGCCATCAGCAGCTTTTTGAGACAGATGGTGGTCTGATCCTGTTCTTTTGGGTGAGGGCTATTTTCGGAGCAGGGAAGCAGGGGACCGGAGTTTGCAAAGTCCCGCTCCTCCCCTTGGAAGAGGGATTTAGGGTGAGGGCAGAGCCTAGATGTTCGGCATGATTTCATACTTGACTACTCTTAAACCTTATCCAAATCCAGACGTGGAGTTTTGCCTGAGAGAACATGACCGATCGCAAGCTGGACCTGGTATCGATAAAAACCTCATCTCCCAAGCTGGACCGGGTGCCAACATTAACTTAAAACGATGGAATTTGTAACGTTACCCCATCAAATTTTCAACCTTAGCCCCTAAGGCCGACTGGAATTAATACCATAAGAGGCGTTAGGCCCAGTGGCAGTCGGTAAATTTGCATGGAAACAACACAACCCTCCGTTGGCCAGCTCTGGCATACGGTGGAGGCCTCCCAGGCGCTGGCGGATCTGAAGAGCGATGCCAGAAGGGGTCTCAGTTCTGAAGAAGTGCTGCAGCGGCGGCAGGTCTATGGCCCTAACGAACTGGAAGAAACCGGGGGACGGAGTTCCTGGAGAATTTTTCTAGATCAGTTCACCAATATCATGCTGGTGATGCTGATTGCCGTGGCGGTGGTATCGGGGGGGCTGTCCCTGTGGAGTCAGGAGTTTCCGAAGGATGCCGTAGCGATTTTTGCCATCGTCATGTTGAACGGGGTGCTGGGCTACTTTCAGGAGAGCCGGGCCGAGAAGGCTCTGGCGGCTCTGAAGCAGATGGCCGCCCCCAACGTGCGGGTACAGCGGGATAATCGCCTGATGGAAGTGCCCTCCCAGGACCTGGTGCCCGGTGATATTTTGCTGATTGAAGCGGGGGACCAGGTCGCTGCCGATGGGTTGCTGCTGGAGTCAGCCAATCTGCAGGTGAGAGAGTCGGCCCTGACGGGAGAAGCCCATGCTGTCAATAAGCAGTGGGGCATGATTTTTGATGCCGATACTCCCCTGGCAGAACGCAATAATCTGGTCTTTCAAGGCACCGAAGTCGTACAGGGGCGGGGGCGGGTGCTGGTCACCAACACCGGCATGAAGACCGAGCTGGGCCGCATTGCCGCCATGCTGCAGTCGGTGGAAACAGACCCCACCCCCCTGCAGCAGCGCATGGATCAACTGGGCAATGTGCTGGTCTCTGGTTCCCTGATTCTGGTAGCTATCGTGGTGATAACGGGCGTCATTTTTGGCGGCTGGCAGATGTTTGAGGATTTGCTGGAAGTGTCTCTCAGCATGGCCGTGGCGGTGGTGCCGGAAGGACTGCCCGCCGTGATTACCGTTACCCTCGCCATTGGCACCCAGCGCATGGTGCGTCGCCATGCCCTGATTCGTCGTCTGCCCGCCGTGGAAACCCTGGGTTCAGTCACCACCATTTGCTCCGATAAGACCGGCACCCTGACCCAAAACAAAATGGTGGTGCAGCAAATTCGCACCCTCAATCGATCTCTGCGGGTTACCGGGGAGGGCTATGCCCCGGACGGAGAATTTCTGCACCAGGACCATCCCATCAGTCCTGGCCAGTTCCCCGACCTGACCATGCTGCTGCTGGACGGGCTGCTGTGTAACAACGCCGTACTGCAGCAGGAAGCGGGCCAGTGGGTGATTCTGGGCGACCCCACCGAAGGAGCCCTGGTGGTGATGGCCTGTAAAGGCAAGCTGGACCGCCACCACCTGATGGACACTCTGCCTCGGGTGGCAGAATTTCCCTTTTCCTCGGAGCGCAAACGCATGGGTGTGGTGCTGGACCTGGCCAAAGGCCTGGACCCCAACCTGGCTCTGCCGATGGATGTGCACAAATCTCAATTTTTGATGCTGGCGAAAGGGTCTCCAGAGCTGCTGCTGGACCAGTGCGGGGGATATTTGAAGGGAGCGCAGATTCATCCCCTCACCCCCGAGGTGCGGCAACGGGTGCTCACGGACAATGCCGATATGGCCAGCCAGGGCCTGCGGGTGTTGGGGTTCGCCTACCGTACCCTGGACGGGGTGCCCGCTCAGGACAAACCCGATGGAGTGGAACAAAATCTGGTATGGCTGGGGCTGGTGGGGATGATTGACGCCCTGCGACCAGAGGTAAAAATGGCGGTAGACCGCTGTCGAGCCGCAGGCATTCGCCCCATCATGATTACCGGGGACCACCAACTCACCGCCCGCGTCATCGCCCAGGAATTGGGTATTGCCGACCCGGATGCCCAGGCGCTCAGCGGAGTCGAGTTGGAAGCCCTGAGCCAGACCGAGCTGGAAGCCGCCGTCAAACAGGTGAACGTCTACGCCAGGGTCTCCCCAGAGCACAAACTGCGGATTGTGCAGGCCCTGCAAAAGCATGCCCAGATTGTCGCCATGACCGGCGACGGAGTCAACGACGCCCCTGCCCTGAAGCAGGCGGAAATCGGCATTGCCATGGGCATTACCGGCACCGACGTCAGCAAAGAAGCCAGCGATATGGTGCTGCTGGATGACAACTTTGCCACCATCGTCGCCGCCACGGAGGAAGGGCGCGTGGTTTATACCAACATTCGCCGGTTTGTGAAATACATTCTCGGCTCTAATATCGGCGAGGTCTTGACGATTGCTTCCTCGCCATTACTTTTGGGCGTTGGCTCCGTGCCCCTCACCCCCCTGCAAATTCTCTGGATGAACCTGGTGACCGATGGTTTTCCCGCCCTGGCCCTGGCGGTAGAACCGGCGGAACCCAATGTGATGGATCGCCCCCCCCATGACCCCAAGGAGAGCATTTTTGCTCGGGGGCTGGGAGCCTATATGGTCCGCATTGGTCTGGTGTTTACGGTAATATCGGTGGCGCTGATGGCCTGGGCTTACTACGATGCCCAGCTAGACGGCAACCCCGATCGCTGGAAGACCATGGTGTTTACCACCCTCTGTCTGGCCCAGATGGGTCACGCGATCGCAGTCCGCTCTAACACCCGCCTCACCATCGAAATGTCTCCCTTTTCCAACCCCTTTGTGATGGTGGCCGTCATCATCACCACCGTCCTACAGCTGATGCTGATATACGTCGAACCCCTGCGCAATTTCTTTGGCACCCATGTGATCACCCTGCAGGAGCTGGCCATTTGCTTCGGCTTCAGCACCCTGCTCTTTGTCTGGGTAGAGATGGAAAAAATCGTTCGTCGCATTCAGGGCAAAGTGCTACGTGATTAGGATTACGTGATTAGGATTACGTAATTAGGATTACGTGATCAGGATTACGTGATTAGGATTAAGAGCAACGCTGGTATTGCATCCCCGGTAATTGGGTGATCACCCCCGTCAATTCCAGCTGCATCAGGGTACTCAGAATTTCCCCTGTGGATAGAGGGAGCCGCTGCACCAGCTGATCCAGTTTGATGGGTTCCGCAGAAATTGCCGCCAGCACCTGCTGCATGGAGGGAGATAGCTCCTCAGGGGTAGGGGTTGGAGTCTGATCGAAGGTCACAGATGGGGGGGTGTCTAACTGGGGCAGCTGACCCAACGCCTGAATTAGCGTAGACTCGTCCAAAATGAGCTGTGCCCCCTGGCTGATTAAGTTCAGGCAACCCCGACTGGCGGGGTTATCCAGAGAACCGGGCAGGGCAAACACGTCGCGCCCGTATTCATTCGCTAACCGAGCTGTGATCAGCGCCCCTGACCGTTCCGGAGCTTCCGTGACCACAACCGCCCGGCTCAACCCAGCAATGATGCGATTGCGCCGGGGAAAATGGGCTCGGTCTGGGGGCGTATTGTTGGGATGCTCGCTCAACAACAGCCCCTGCTCGGCCACCCTGGCCTGCAGTGCCCGGTTCGACCAGGGATAGGTTTGGTCCACCCCAGTCCCCAGTACAGCAATGGTCATGCCGCCACTATCCAAGGTCTGCTGATGCACCCAGCGGTCAATGCCGGCGGCTAACCCCGACACAATAATCACGTCATGGGCCACCAGATGCTGGGTAATACGGCAGGTCCACCGTTGCCCGTAGGCCGACGGAGAGCGGGTACCCACAATGCCGACAGAAGGCATGGTCTGAATCGCGTTAATTAATTCCGTTTGCCCCCGATAGAACAGCAGCGGGGGCGGATCGGCAATTTCAAACAACAGGGCTGGATAATCGTCATCCGCCGGGGTCCAAAAGTTGGGATGGCGCTGCTCAAACTCCGCCAGGGCACTGGTGGGGCAGATGTTCTCCCGCTGCTGAAGCAGGTCGGCAGCTAAGCCAATGCCAATGCTTTCCACCGCCAGCAGATCTCCCCCCTCGGCCTGCCAGGCTGCACCGAGACTACCGAAGTGGCTGTGCAACCGCTTCAGCAGCACCGGGCCAACCCCATTGATTTGTGACCACGCTAGCCAATAGGCCCGTTCAGAATTCAAGACCGTTTCCTTATCCAGCACTAGGCTCAGTATGCCCCTGCTGCCAGCAATGTTCTCTAAGACCTGCTTTTTCCCAATTGCCGATACCACCGCACTAATTTATGGGGAGAAATGCCCAGAAAATACCCTGCAATGACCAGCTGGTTGATGAGAGTGGTGCGCAGTACTCCTAATTTTTGCCAGCGGCGTCCAGAGGTGAGGATTGCCACCGGAGCGATCTCAACCCTGCCCCGCTGCTTCAGCTGCCCCATCAGCTCAAAGTCTTCCATGATCGGCAGGTCGGGGAAGCCTCCCAGTTCGTGGAACACTTTGGCAGTCAGAAAGATGGCCTGATCGCCGTAGGGCATCTGGAAGAGGCGCGATCGCACCCCCACCCCCCATTCCACCAGCCGCAGACCCGGTCCCTCGCCCTCGATGGCAAGTTTAAACGCACCGGCTACTACGCCAGGTCGATTCAGGATTGGCTGTACCCACTGGTCCCACTGATTGGGCAGACGAGTATCGGCATGGAGGAACAACAGCATGTCTCCGGTGGCGGCATTAGCCCCCCAATTCATTTGCCTGGCCCGACCAGGAGAAGCTGCAATAACTTGGGCATGAAAGGATTTTGCGATCGTGACCGTCTCGTCCTGACTGCCACCATCGACAACAATGACCTCAACGTCGTCAGCTTTTCGTACCGCTGCCAAAGTTTGGGGCAGGGTGTTGGCTTCGTTCAGAGTTGGGATAATGACCGAAATTTTCAAAGCTAAATCATTCCCTATGGTTTCGCCGTCTCTTTGATTTGCCGCCAAAGCTCTAAATCCTCTGGGTGGTCCACATCCGTCAGGCTGGGCAAATGGTATCGTGTCAGGCCCAGCCCATCGGCAACGGCTGCTGTTTGTCGCAGCACATCTGCCGTGCTCCAGGCGATGCCCTGAAACAGTTCCGGAATGGGGCGCTGTAGGCCAATCAGGTAGTATCCCCCATCTGTAGCAGGCCCCAGCACCAGATCGTGATTAGTTAATGCCTCAAAGGCTTGAAGCAGAAAAGCAGAATCCAGAGCAGGGCAATCTGTGCCAATGGCGATGGCGGCTCGATGCCCCGCTGCAAAAACAGACCGAAATGCAAACATCAGCCGATCTCCCAGGTCACCCTCCGGCTGGGGGCAATAGGTCAGGTCTTGTCCTAACCAATGCTGTAAAGACTCCTGACTGCCTCCCGTAAACCAGAGCTGTAGAGCCATTGCTTGCATCTGGGCCGCTGCCCTGGCCTGATTCAGAGTATGTTCCGCCATTTCTCGATAAATGCGGGCGGCTCCCTCCGGTCCAACGGCAGGCATTAATCGGGTTTTGACTTTCCCCGCTTCGGGATAGCGGGCAAAGATGATCAGGCAATTGGGGACGACGTTGGTGGGCATGGAGTTGTCGCTAAATTTTGCGATCGCTAAGAGGCAGCACGGCTTCTTACCTTAATACGTTGCTGGATACCCCTGACATCAGAGTGAAGATTATCTAAGAAATTCCTGAGAGCAGAGGTAACGGGTTCCTTGGGCAATGTGCGTATACCTCTGGCTTCAAAGCAGGAACCCGGTACCTTCGGTAAGAAGATTCCCTGATATAACTGGAAATAGCAGGGCATTGAAGCCCTAAGTTTCCTCTTACCACGATGCAAACCACCCCCGCCACTGCTTTAGAAGACGTTTATCGCACGTTGCAACCTACTCCCCTTGAGACGCGGGACGAGCTTGAGGCGTTTTATCAGCATGCTATTAACGAAACCCGAGGGGGAGACAAAATGAAGCGGCTACGGCTGCGGCTGGACCGGGCGGCGCGAGATGGCATTCCCTTTGAAGCCTGCGTCATGGGGCATCGTGGGGTAGGCAAATCGACAGAACTCTCTCGGCTGATTCAGCAAGTTAATCAGCAGTTCAACACCATTCGCTTCAGCGCCACTACCGCCCTCGACCCCGGCAATTTTCGCCCCCTGGATGTAGTGCTGTTGATGATGGCCGAAGTGGCCGAGCACACCGCTAAGCCAATTAAAGAAGGCGGCGCAGGCACTCCTCCTTCAAATGCTCGACTCCGGGAAATTTGGGACTGGTTCGCCCCTGAAGAAGTCACCCGAAAACAAGCCCGAGAGATGACCACCAGCCTGGAAGCTGGAGCAGGAGCTGAGCGCGAATCTTTGTGGTCTCAGGTGCTGGGCCTGTTTGCCGCATTGCGGGGAGAGAGAAATTAAGTATGCCTCTACCCGCGAGTCTTCCATGGTGGAATACCGCCTCACCCGGTTGACTTCGTTGATTGACTTGGCCAATAAGTTGCTGGACGAGTGTAACGGCCTGCTGAAAGCCGTGTGTCAGTGCCAGTGGCTGTTTGTTGGGGAAGATTTTGACAAAGCTGGCATCACCACTGACCGTATTGAAGAGCTGTTTATTACCTACGCCAACATTTTTCAGGAACTTCGCACCCACCTGATTATCAACCTACCCATCGGCCTGTATTACTCAGATAAAGCCCCCCGGTTACCTTTCGCCGGAGACTGCAGCTTCGTGATTCCCGATACCCCGGTTTATCACCAGGACCACAGCGCCAACGAAACCGGACGTAACGCTTTAACCAAAGTGTTGGAGGCAAGGATGAGCCTGGACCTGTTTGAGCCAGACCAGATGGTGCGGCTAATTGTCGCCTCTGGAGGCAACCTGCGGGATCTATTTGCCCTGGTGAACTACGCTGCCGATACAGCCCTGCTCAGGGATGCCAATCAAATTAACGCCGAAGATGCCAGCGCTGCCATTTTCAACCTGCGCAGCGACTACGAACGGCGATTAGGCCAAAGCCCTTTTGACCTTGCTGAAATCACCTATGACAACAAGGCTAAACGATTGGTGGAGGTCTACAACGGTGCGACGGAAGTCAAAATTCCCGATAGGATAATGTACGCCCTGCTCAATGCTAGAGCGATACAAGAGTTTAACGGCAAACGCTGGTTTGGGGTACATCCCCTGGTGGTAGATATTCTGGCCGACCAGGAGCGATTGCCCCGTAACCCAACCGGGGAGGTTATCGGTGGCACTATCTGAAGGGGGCTTACAACCCGGCACCATTGAAGACATTAGCAAGCGGCTGGCTCTTTGGGCCAAGCGCGACCTGTCCGGCATTGTGCGGGTGGAGTACAGCTCTGAGTTCTCCCGGCAGCGGGTGATGCAGCGCTTGCGCAATCTGCTGGAACCTCAGGGAATTGCCATACAAGAATTGACCCTGCCCTCGTTTCAGGATGCCGAAACCGTTGTGCAGAAGCTGATTGAGCAACTGGAAGATGTGGCGAAAAACCCCTCCACTGTAGCTTCCGTCACCGGATTTGCTACAGCTTTCAGTCGAGAAATGTCCCTGTCGGAGGCGTTGCGGGTGCTGAACTTTAACCGCGATCGCTACCTCGCCCTACCCCTGAAGCAAATCTGGTGGATGACCCCAGCCTTTATGCAAACGGCAATCCACGCCATGCCCGACCTCAATAGCTGCTTTGTGCAACGGCTGCAGCTTACCGAAGGGGTGCTTGAAGAAGTTGCTGGTCCCCAACTTCAAACAGCCGATGGCTCGACCACCAATATTGACGAAGCCCGCCAGCGTGCCTACGGCCTGATTCACCAGTTTGAAGCTGCCAAAAATAGCGAAGCTGCCCCGACCGAATTGCTCACGACCTATGTACTACCTGCACTTGAAGCTCTCTCAGAAGTGGGCGCACAAAAAGAACTACGAGACTTAACCCAGCAGTTTGAAGGTATTTTGAGCCAGCTTAAAGCAACTGATTCTCTTGAATTGGCGGATAGTCTTGAAAGATTGGCAAATCTTTATGTGGAGCAAGGGCGCTACACCGAAGCAGAAACACTGTGCCAAAAGACTCTTAATCTACGAAAACAGCTTTTAGGCGATGAGCATCCCGCTATAGCCACCAGCCTCAATAATCTCGCACTTGTGTATAAATTCCAAGGGCGCTACAGCGAGGTAGAACCCCTCTATCAGCAAGCTTTAAATTTACGCCAACGACTGCTAGGCGAGGCACATCCACATGTGGCCAGTAGTCTGAACAATCTTGCAGAACTTTATCGGTCCCAAGGACGTTATGGTGAAGCAGAGTCGCTGTACCAGCAAACTCTGGCTATAGACCGAAAAGTTTACGGAGATGAACATTCGACAATTGCTATTGACTTGAATAATCTCGCGATTCTTTATGAGTCCCAGGGACGCTACAGTGAGGCGGAATCCCTTTTACGGCAAGCCCTCAGCTTGAGGCAACGGCTTTTGGGTGACGAGCATCCCGATATAGCCACTATTCTTAATAACCTAGCGGGACTGTATACGTCCCAGGAGCGATTCAGCAAGGCTTTACCTCTTTACCAAAAAGTCCTCAGCATGAGACAAAAGCTGTTGGGCGATAATCATCCCGATGTGGCATCTAGCCTCAACAATCTCGCAGAAACCTATAGGTCTCAAGGATGTTACGACGAGGCGGAATCCCTCTATCAGAAAGCTCTCAGTTTGCTTCAAAAGCTGCAAGGTGAGAATCATCCCACTGTAGCCTCAAGCCTCAACAATCTTGCAATATTGTATGAGTCCCAGGGACGCTACAGTGAGGCGGAACCCCTTTTGCAGCAATCGATATACATTACAGCTCAAACTCTAGGGGAGGATCACCCAAGGATGGCCATTCGATATAACAACCTCGCAGGACTTTACGAAAAGCTTGCTCGCTTTGCTGAAGCAGAGCCACTTTATTTACGGGCACTAACCGATTCATATCAATGGCTGGGGAAAGACCATCCTAATACCCGGACCATCTGGGGCAACTTTGTCAGCTTCCTTCGTAAGATCATTGAGGCAGGACAAGCGGAGGTTTTATCTGACCACCCTACCACTCAAGACCTTCTGCATCACCTTCAACAGGATTAGAGGGGGCTGGCCCTGCACTACTCTGGTACGCATCCACAAATTCTGACCCGGCCAGAACACACCGCCAGCCTATGTAGAGCAATGTTTCGAGGACAAACAACTCATTCGGGCATTATCGGCCAGCGCTACGCCCCAGAACCCCGGTTTCTTCTGAGGTGTAGCAATAACTCTGAGCAAAGGTCCAGAAACCGGGGTTCTCCTGGCCCTCAATAGCCAAATCTCAAAACTGCGGATAGAGGGGATAGTCCACTTTCAGCGGCACATCCACCAGAACCAAGCGAGCCGCTTCATGGCTGGTGAAGACTGCCGACCGGGTTGTAGCGGACGGATTTTGCAGAATCGCCATATCGCCCAGTTTCGCGCTCTGGGCCGGTTCCTGATCTACCTGCCAGGTGCCTGTGCCGGTGACAGTCAGAGCTGCAACCCCGCGATTGGGCAGCAGCTCATGGATGAATGTGGCTTGTGGCTCCAGCTCAACATCCAGCATTACCACGGGCACGGCTAATGTGGCGGGGGAATTGCTGCCCAGAACCTGCTTGATGCGAACTCCGGGAGCTTCTGCCACCGCAAACTCCGCATCGGCAAAATCCCGATAGGTCGGTGGCTGGGCAATGGCTTCGCGGAGGTGGGGCTCCACCCAAATCTGGAAAAACTCGGTGCCGTTAGCCCCCATCACCTCTTCGTGGGAGACCCCTGAGCCGGTCTGCATGAGCTGCAAACCACCAGCGTGGACTTCTCGCTGACTGCCCAGGGTATCCCGGTGAATCAGGCTGCCGTTGATGACATAGCTGAAGATCTCAAATCCCTGGTGAGGGTGCAGGGCAATGATGGCATCTGGTTGCCCCGTGGCCCAGGACCAGTAGAACAGGGGACCGACTCGCTTTTGCACAGTGCGGTCTTGAGGCATGCCGATGACCTTGTACTCGGTAATGCGACCGGCATCGAAGCTGCCCCGGTCGTGGGTGGTGCGGTCAAAAATTTGCAGGGTGGGTGAGGTAATTTGCATAGATGCTTGCTTATTTCTTAGAAGACAGTTTTTGCTTAGGAATGAGGATTTTATAACATCCAATTTTTGTAGGGCAGACATCCTGCCTGCTCTTGGACAGCCGAGACGGCTATCCCACGTGATTGAATCCCCATTTCTTAGAAGACAATTTCCCACTCATATCCCTGGGGTAAGCCCAATACACGAAACAGAGGTGTCTCCCTTTCAGCGACAATCAGCCTGATGAATAGGCACAAGTGGGTATTTCTTGGGCCCCGATGCGACTTGTTGACCGAATGGGCATAAAACTCGTTTTCTAACAAAAAGATTTTGTCTGGCTCCCGAGTTAGGCCAACGTCTTTAGGATCATGAGCATCGTAGACTCTGAGTAAGTTTGCCAGTTCGGTAAGGGATTCTGATAAATCAGAATATCCATGCACAATAAGCGCTTATTCATATTTGACTTGACGCGAAACCCTATGCTCATCAGCGCTTGATGCGTCGGCCCAAAAATTTACTTTTAAACATATCGCGAATCTCATTTGTATGAAGTACTACTCCAGGCTAGTCCCTGCCTATCTCAATAAGAAGTAATGGTTGAAACTTGATTAGCCAAAACCTGGGCAGGAATCTAAAACCGATCACGTCTGGGCATCTCTAACCGGGCATCTCTAACACGGGAACTGCTATATCAGCCCTGCACTGCCTGTAACATTTAACACGGGCCTGGGCGCAAACTACTGAGAAGCTTCTCTGGTTTGGTTTTCAGCCGTCAATGATCGAAATCACTTTTGGCCCAAAACTTAAAGTTGGCAAGCCAAGAGACAACTCTAGATAAATACTACCTCTAGAGGTATAGCGCTTTTGAAAAGCTTGAGGCACTCTAAAGATGGCGCTAGCCAATACCTCAACACCTCTCTATAACGAACTCTCTATACTAAACAGCCCCCGGTGCTCAGGCATTGGGGGTTATTTAATGGGCACACCTCAACCCTGCCCTGCCCAGTAGTGTAGTGTTCCTCAGGCATGAGAATCAAATACGATTCAAGTCTTGTCGGGCAGGCATCTTGCTCGCCCTGGACAACCAAGATGGGATCCTATCCCACATTATTGAACTTCCATGCTTAACTTCAGATTTCGAGCTGGACTTACCCTAGGACTCTACGGCATAAGTCGGCCAACTATTCCTGAAACCTGATACCCGGTACCTGGCACCCTCAGCAAGGGTTGCCTTATTGCTGCCAGCTGATATTAGAGCTGCTCAGCCTTCACTAAAGAACCTGTAATTCCCTGGGTTAAAGCGAGATAATCCTGGGGTGCAAGCCACAGCATAACCCCCCGCTTACCGGCAGAGACAGCAACTTTGTCAAAGGTCAGCATCGACTCATCCACATAAACGGGATAGTCCTTTTTAGTCCCCAGGGCGGTTACGCCGCCGCGAATGTAGCCAGTCAGGGGTTGTACTTCTTTAAGGGCAACGGTTTCGGTTTTGCGATCGCCCGCCAGTTTCGCCAGCGCCTTCAAATCCAGCTGCCCATTCCCCGGAATCACCGCCAGACACACGCCATTGCGGTCTCCCCTGGCCACCAGGGTCTTAAACACCTGATTATGGGGCAACCCCAGCTTATCGGCAGTGCTTTCTGCCGCCAGGTCATCCGGGTCCACCTCGTATTCCAGAATGTCGTAGTCTATCCTGTGCCGATCCAGAATTCTCGCGGCGTTGGTCTTCATCGCACCGACTCCTTCAGGGGAAGATTCTCAGGTTCTGGGTCTTCCTCCAGGTCTTTTTCCTCTTCGAAGTCCGAAAAGGTCGAGAACCGTTGGGAAGGGGGAAATCCATCCGCGAACAGCTCGGCACCGGGATCAAACTCCGCTTCCAGGTTCGTCCCTGCCGCAGCATCCTCTCCATCCTCAGGAATGATTCGGGCTGACTCCAACCCCTCAAAGTCAAATAGATTGGGATCTGCCATTTGAGACGGGGAGACGTTCTGCAGACTGCGGAACAGGCTTTCCGTGCGTCCCGGCCACTGCCGTTCCCAGTCCTGCAGCATTTGCTTAATTTGCGATCGCTGCAGGTTGGCCTGGGAGCCGCACAGGGTACAGGGAATCAGCGGAAACTCGCGGTAGCGGGCATATTTGGCGATATCTTTTTCAGAACAATAGGCCAGGGGCCGAATTACAATGTGGCGGCGATCGTCCGTCAGCAGTTTGGGGGGCATGGCCTTGAGCCTGCCGCCGTGGAACATGTTGAGGAACACCGTCTCCACCATATCGTCGCGGTGGTGGCCCAGGGCAATTTTGGTGGCTCCTTCTTCAGCCGCCACCCGGTAGAGAACGCCCCGCCGCAAGCGAGAGCACAGCCCGCACATGGTCTTGCCCTCGGGAATCACCCGCTTCACCGTGCTGTAGGTGTCCTGCTCCACGATCCGGTAGGGTACGCCGATGGCCTGGAAGTATTCCGGCAGCACATGCCCGGGAAATCCCGGCTGCTTCTGGTCCAGGTTTACCGCCAGAATGTCAAAGTGGATGGGGGCGCTGCGCTGCAGGTGCATCAGAATATCCAGCAGGGTGTGGGAATCCTTGCCGCCCGACAGGCACACCATCACCCGGTCGCCCGCTTTGATCATTCCATAGTCGTGGATGGCTTTACCCACCTGGGCTCTCAGAAAAGCCTGCAGCTTTTTGAACGTCTTTGAGCGGGGCTGCTTTACACCGATCATGGCTCTCCCTTAGCGTTTTTCTCCTGGGGTCGAATGTCGGTATCAAGGCCAGCCCAAAATATTGGCTTTCCCGACACATTACCGACTTCTGGACTTGAATCACATTCATTCTAGAATGACAGCCATGACAGAACTGACCCTGAACAAAATTCAGCTCAAGCTGCTGCCCCAGAAGGCTATCTACGTAGAGTCTCTAAAGGCGCTGCTGGTTTCCGATGTCCACCTAGGCAAATCGGAAACCTTCCAGCACCATGGGCTGCCCATCCCCAGCCTGGTCAACCAGGCCACTCTGCAGCGGCTGGAGGACTTGTGCAATAAATTCCAGCCTGAGTATCTGTGGATTCTCGGCGACCTGTTCCATGCCAGAGCCGGTATGACCGACGAGGTGATTGACCTTTGGCTGAAATTTCTCCACACCACTCAGGTCACTGCCCACCTCATCCTCGGTAACCACGACCGACACTTGAAGGAATTTCTCGATCAGCTCTCCGTCCATTGCTTTTTCGAAGCGGTGGAAGCCGATGGCCTCATTCTCAGCCACGAACCCCACCTGAATGGGGAAGGCATCAATATCTGCGGCCACACCCACCCCTGTTTAAGGCTGAATGGGGGGTGCGATCGCCTCCGCCTCCCCTGCTTCCATTGGGAAGCTCGCCAGAACCGCCTCACCCTGCCCTCTTTCGGAGAATTTACCGGCGGCTATGATGTAAAGCTAGGTAAAGGAGATGTGGCTTACGTGGTGGCAGAGGAAGAGGTTGTAGCGTTTGAGGGGTGAGGTAGGTGAAGTGGGTGAGGTAGGTGAAGTGGGTGAGATAGCGTTTGAGCCTTGGGTCGGAGGTAGTGAGTAGTGAGTAGTGAGTAGTGAGTAGTAAGTAGTGTCTGGAGTTTCCCACAAATCTTGTAGGGCAGGCGTCTCGCCTGCTTAGCCTGGACAGGCAGGATGCCTATCCCACAAGATGCTGAACTCCCTGCATCTAGTCACCTACTACCTACTACCCTTCACCCTTCACCCTCTACCCTTCACCCTTCACCCTGCTTCGCACCGATACAGCCCCACACCCACCTACCCACCTACCCATCCACCCACCTACCCATCCACCCACCTACCCCGCTCTCTCCAATTAGAGCTATCCTGATTGCTGAGTTTCTTAAGGGATACCACCATGAAACGGCCCACCTGGCTGATGCTGCTTGGCCTGTGCTGCATTTTGAGCTTGACGACGGCTGGCTGTCGGCGAGGGAGGGATGCCGACGAGATGGTCACCCCTGAGCCGGTGGAGAGTCCTGCGGAAGAAGAGTCCACAGCGCAAACCCCGACGACGGTTCCTGATTCTCCTGAAACGGAGGAAAACCCCGCTCCAGAGACATCGCCAGAACCTCAACCCACTCAACAGCCTCAGGCCGAGCAGGGTACAGCAATTACGCCCCCAAAACCGGCCCAGTTGATTGCAGCCCAGCCATCGGCGCAGATTAATTTGCGATCGCGGCCCACCATTAATTCCGAATCCAAAGGCTACGGTTTGGTGGGCGATCCCGTTCAGCTGCTGCGCACTACCCAGGCTGGCGACGGCTACGACTGGTACTATGTCAAGTTTGAGCAATCCGGGGCCGAGGGGTGGATTCGGGGCGACTTTATCAACATCGAAGGTCGCGCTACGCCGTTGCCGGCCCAGGTCAATACCGGCAACCAGTGCGAGGGGTTACTGGAAGCCCTTACGTTTACCGCTTTTTATGACTCTAATGGCGAATTCAACCTGATCCGTCTGCAAAACCTGGAAACGAACAATACCTTCGATGCCCGTCTCTCCCCTGACGTGAGAACGGACCAGCAACAACCCACCTACTCTGGTAACGCCAGCCCTCCTACCGGGGGCACCTCTCCCGTTACCATTACCGATTTGTCTGGTGGCAACCCGGGCGGCGGTTCTCAAATCTCAGTAAACTACAGCGGCATTACCGGAACCGGCACCTGCGATTGAGTTTTCCGCCGATGAGAAAAAATTCGGCTTTGTTTTGATCTGTTTCCTCCCGATGTTTAGGGCGAACTAAAGGCGCTAATCTTGATCAGGTTTCTCCGTCAGGGAGACCCACCTAAACGAGGAAGTGCTATGGCTACGGAACTCACCCCTGAAGAACAACAAGAGCTTGAAAACCTCAAGCAAGTGGTCGACAAGGCCATTGCCGATGGCGTTCTAACCCAGGCCGAACGGGACGAAATTACCGCTGCCATCAGGGCCGATGGCAAAGTTACCTTTGCAGAGCTAGAGATGGTGCGGCAACTCGTCTGTGACAAAGTGGCCTCTGGCGAACTGCAGGCCGAGTGCTAACCGTAGATGCTCATCCCTTGAATATCCCACAGTCGCTACCCGAAAACATTGCCATTGTCCATGAATGGCTGACTACTCGCGCGGGTTCAGAAAAGGTCGTCGAGCGCATGTTAGAGGTCTTTCCCCAGGCCGATCTCTTCAGTCTGGTCAAATTTTTTGTCTCTGACACCCCGCCCCACATTCCTACTCAAACTCGAATTCAAACCTCATTTATCCAGCATCTTCCCTTTGCTGAAAGATATTTCCGCAGCTATTTGCCCCTGATGCCCCTGGCGGTTGAGCAATTCGATTTCTCTGAATACGACCTGATTCTGTCCAGCAGTCACGCCGTTGCTATGGGAGCAATTACGCGGGCCGATCAGCTGCACATCAGCTACGTGCATACCCCCATTCGCTACGCCTGGGACCTGCAGCACCAGTACCTGCGCCAGGCCGGGCTCAGCAGAGGTATTAAAAGCGCCATCACGCGGCTCATTCTCCATTACCTGAGGCTATGGTCCCTGGCGGCATCCCACCGGGTAGACTGCTTTTTAGCCAATTCCCATCACGTCTCCAGGCGCATCTGGAAAACCTATCGACGTTCGGCTCAGGTGATCTATCCCCCGGTGGCAGTGGATCGGTTTCGCTGGAACCAACCCCGCGACGATTTTTATTTAACCGTCTCTCGATTTGTGCCCTACAAACGGGTGGATGTCACGGTTGAGGCTTTTAACCAGCTCGGCCTACCCCTGGTTGTGATTGGGGACGGCCCCGATCTGGAGAATTTACAGCGAAAGGCCAGAAATAATATTTCCTTTTTGAGGAACCCCGCCGATGAAGTCGTGTCTGATTACATGGAGCGGTGCAGGGCGTTTATTTTCCCGGCAGAAGAAGATTTTGGCATTACCGTGGTTGAGGCCCAGGCTGCCGGGGCTCCAGTCATTGCCTACGGTCGAGGAGGCTGTGGCGAAACCGTGCTACCCGGCAAAACAGGGGTGCTCTTTCCTCGGCAAACGGCAAAGTCCCTGGTTGAAGCCGTGCGTCATTTCAACGATAGTCAACCCAATTTTGATACCGAAGTGATTCGAACCCACGCCGAAACATTTTCGGAGCAGCGGTTCAAAACTGAGTTGATCACCTTCGTGACTAAAAAGTGGTGCGAATTTCAGCAGGGAAATGCTCTAGAGTGATGTCGGTGTCAGGAGTCTTGAGGAGATTTATGTTTCCTCTGCAAAAATCAGTTAAGCCAGCGGTAATTTTCCTTAAAATGTCCACCCGCCCTCTCCCAATGATTGGTGTGCTTCTAGCCTCCGATTTGCTGGCCCTGGCGGGGGCAGGGGTAATCAGCGTTTATCTGCGATTAGCCATGAATGGCCAGTATGCTCCGTCCCTGTACTGGCAACTGTGGCCGGTTCTGGGACTGTTTTTGCTGGCCTACGCAGCGGCAGGGCTATACCCCGGAGTCGGCATTAGCCCCGTGGATGAGCTGCGGCGCATTTGCCTCTCTACTACCTTTACCTACCTGGTATTAGGAGCGGGTATCTTTCTCTTTCGGGAGGGAGAAACCTACTCTCGGGGAGTCTTCTTGATGGCCTGGCTATTCTCATTAATTGCCGTATTGCTGAGCCGTCTGCTGGTGCGGCAAGCCTTCAGCGCCATGCCCTGGTGGGGATATCCTGTTTTAATTTTGGGGGGAGGCACAACCGGAGAACTGGTCATTCGCACCCTTAAACATCAGCCCAGGTTTGGCCTCAAACCCCTGGCAGTGCTTGACGATAACCCCGGGCAGCGCCAGGAAATTTGTGGAGTCCCGGTCCTCGGTCCTCTGTCTATTGCGCCTTTCATTGCTAAAGACCGAGACATCCAGCACGCGATTGTGGCTATGCCCGGTGTGCGCCGGGAGCAACTGCTGAAAATTTTAGAGCGGTACGCCTCTACCTTTCCCCATCTGCTCATGATTCCCGATCTCTTTGGCATTGCCAGTCTCTGGGTCGGCACCCAAGATTTAGGCGGCATTCTGGGTCTGGAAATTCGACAGCGGCTGCTGCTGCCGGGTCCTCGCATGACCAAAGCCCTGCTGGATATTGTGCTCACCCTAAGCCTGGGGCTGCTGTTACTGCCCCTGGTTGGGGGAATTGCCCTGTTTATCCGGCTAGATTCCCCCGGACCTGTTTTCTACGGTCAGAAACGTCTGGGCCAGGATGGCCATTCCTTTACCGCCTGGAAGTTTCGCTCCATGGTGGAAAATGCCGATGAGGTGCTTGCCGCTCACCTGGCCGTCGATGCAGATCTCCGCCGGCAGTGGGAGACAGACCACAAACTCCGCCATGATCCTCGCATTACTCGTGTGGGGCACTTTTTGAGACGCACCAGCCTGGATGAGCTACCCCAGCTCTGGAATGTGCTGCGAGGGGAAATGAGTTTAGTAGGCCCCCGCCCCATTGTGGACGAGGAAGTGGCTCGCTACGCCGAAAAATACGCCCTTTACACCCAGGTTTTACCAGGCATTACCGGCCTCTGGCAGGTGTCGGGTCGCAATAATGTGTCATACCCCGAGCGGGTCAACCTCGACGCTTTTTATGTCAGGAACTGGTCTATCTGGTTAGATATTTATATTCTACTACGAACATTTTGGGTGGTTTTAATTGGAGAAGGAGCCTACTAAGCAAACACAATCCTCAACGCCCCGCTGGGTCCAGCCTGAGCATGTGCTCTTGGCAAGTCTGCTGGTGCTGCCCTACGTGAGCTATCTGGGGCTGGTCGGTCTGGCCAGTTTCCTGGTTTGGAGCCTGATCAAACAGCCTCAACCCATCGGTAATCTGCTGTACCGGCAGGGATGGTTATGGCTCACGGTGGGTTTAGCCATCAACGTCCTCCTGTCTTATGCTCCAGGGGAATCAGCCCTGCAGAGCTTTAACTTCATTCCATTTTTCGTCTTCTATGCTGCCCTTGTTGTCGCCATTGGCAACTTTCGCCACCCCATAGAGACCCTGCAGCGCTGGGCGTTGGTTTTGCTGCTGGGTTCTATTCCCATCAGTCTGCGGTCTATCGTTGAATTCTATTTCAACGCCCCAACCGTCAAGGCCCAATGGCAGGGGGTGCCCTGGCTAGATTGGCTCTATCTGCAGTATGACTACGGGCACCGCGCCGATTCGGTCTTTGGTCACCCCAACATCTTAGCCAGTTATCTGGTCATTACCCTGGGCCTGGGCCTGGGCCTGAGTGTGTATTACCTCCGTTACCACCGCCGGGCACCCGCAGCCCCGTGGGTCTATGGTTCTGTCGTACTGGCCCTGGTCGGAATTTTTTGCTCAGGCTCCCGCAATGGTTTGCTGGTTGCAGGTCTGCAGCTGCTCATTGTTGGCTGGTCTATGCGACACAACCGCTTCGTAGCCCTAGCCGGACTTGGGGCCATCGTTGCCTTAGGGGTGGCAGGCCTAACCTGGGGGTTTGGAGGCCGTAGCCTGGTCGAAGCGTTTCAAACCATCACCCTGCGGTTTGAGGTGTGGCGGGTCGCCATCACGATGTTGGGTGATAATCCCTGGTGGATAGGGAGTGGCCTGGGAACCTTTAAACTCAAGTATGAACCCTTTTCCGCTGCCGAGTATCCCTATCTGGCCCACCCCCATAACTTGATAATTATGTTTGCTACAGAGCTCGGTTTGCCCCTAGCAATACTCTTCTTCACAATTGTTGGAATGATTGTATTCAGGGGAAGCAAGGCCCTTTTTGCCGGTTTGGCATCTGATCCCAAAGGGTTAATTGTGGCGGCCTACTTCCTGGGATTTGTGGGGGTAATGGGCTTTGCCATGTTTGATTTATCGTTTTACGACGCCCGGGTGAACGTGCTGGGGTGGATCATGCTGGCAGTAATCCAGAGCACGCCTGCTCTGGTGCCAGCAGACCAGGGCTCTGGGCCTAAATCACCTTCACCGCTCTCAGGGCAAAGTAAAGACCCAACGCTAAAACAACCATGATGCCAAAGAACAAAACAAAGGCGATCGCTCCACCCATGGCGTTATTCTCCATAACTTACTGTTTCATTGAACCATGACTGCGCACTCTAGCCCTATGAAATCCATCATTACTGTCCCTTTGCCTGATCAATCCTATCCTGTGATGGTGGCCGAGCCGGGCCTGGCTCACCTGGGTCCATGGCTGGCGACGGGGGAGCAGGTCGCCGTTCAGCCGGGGCAGAAAATTCTTCTGGTGTCCAATCCCACCATCTTTAAGCACTACGGCCCCTTAGTGGTGGACTCTCTACAGCAAAGCGGCTACGCCGTTCGCCATCTGCTGCTGCCCGCCGGGGAACGCTACAAAACCCTGCGCTCCATCCAAAAAATTTACGCCGCCGCCCTGGAATTTCGCCTGGAGCGACAATCTGCCATGGTGTCTTTGGGGGGCGGCGTGGTTGGCGACATGACCGGATTTGCCGCCGCCACCTGGCTGCGGGGTATCCCCTTTGTGCAGGTACCCACCTCCCTACTGGCCATGGTCGATGCTGCCATCGGCGGCAAAACGGGAGTCAACCATCCCCTGGGCAAGAACTTAATTGGGGCCTTTCACCAACCCCGACTGGTGCTGATCGATCCTGCCGTTCTACAGACCCTGCCCCCCCGAGAGTTCCGGGCCGGTATGGCCGAGGTCATCAAATACGGCGTAATTTGGGATGCAGACCTGTTTGCCCGGCTTGAGGCCGCTCCTCGATTAGATCAATACCGCATCCTCAGTCCGGATCTGCTCCATACTATTCTGACCCGCTCCTGCCAGGCCAAGGCCGATGTGGTCTCCCAGGACGAAAAAGAGGCCGGACTCCGGGCCATTCTTAACTATGGCCATACCGTTGGCCATGCCGTTGAAAGCCTGATGCACTACAAAGGGGTCAACCACGGAGAAGCGGTGGCCATTGGCATGGTGGCAGCCGGACACATCGCCGTCGCTGCTGGTTTCTGGACTGCTGAAGAAAATGCTCGCCAGCTAGCACTGCTAGAAAAAACGGGGCTACCCACTCAACTGCCCCAGGGGCTTGATTTTGACGCCATTTTGACGGCCCTACAGGCTGACAAGAAGGTCCAGGATGGCAAAGTTCGCTTCGTCATGCCAAAGGGGATAGGGGCTGCTTGCGTCACCAGCGATATCTCTCGGGATACCGTATTGGCAGCTTTAAAAAAAACCTCATAACCCAAGTCCCGCTCGAAATCTGGAGTTTTCTCTAAGGCAACACTCCACTTCTGGACCTGGACAAGGTTTAGGTGAGGCGCAGGCCTGAATGGTCAAGGGGGGTTGCGAATGAATTAGGATGATGAGATGGGAGCACCCTAGAACTTGAGACAGTCCCACTAGTTTCGCGGTTCCAGGGGAATAACCCGCAATTTGCATCGTTCTTCCATTCCCTATATTTCCATGCAGACCCAGGATCGCAATCTCACCCAATCCCTCCCTAAGCTGCCGATAGAGCCTCGTCAGGCCAGCATGAGTCGCACCACGGGCGAAACCGATGTGCAGGTCAGCCTGAATTTAGACGGCACCGGGGAATGTACCGCCGATACCGGTATTCCCTTTCTGGATCACATGCTGCACCAAATTTCGTCCCACGGTCTGATTGACCTTGACGTGCGGGCCAAAGGAGACCTGGAAATCGACGATCATCACACTAACGAAGATGTGGGCATCACCCTGGGCATGGCGCTCCATAAAGCCCTGGGTAACCGTAAGGGCATCGTGCGCTTCGGCTATTTTCTCGCGCCTCTGGATGAAGCTCTGGTGCAGGTTGCCCTGGACTTTTCAGGACGCCCCCACCTCAGCTATGGCTTAGATATTCCGACCCAGCGGGTAGGTACCTACGACACTCAACTGGTGCGAGAGTTCTTTGTGGCCGTGGTTAACCACAGCCAGATGACCCTTCATATTCGTCAGCTCGACGGTATTAATTCCCACCATATTATTGAGGCCACCTTCAAAGCCTTTGCCAGATCCATGCGCATGGCCGTTGAGGTAGACCCGCGACGGGCCCATCTCATCCCCAGTTCTAAGGGAGTGCTGTAGATGCGCTCAGGGGTAGCTCCAGGCAGGATGGATAAGACTGGCCATGCAGCACCTGTAGCGTAATCAGGCGCTGTTCTATCAAGCGACTGTGCCCGGCGGGCGTTCCTGTTCCGGGATTTACCGCGTAAGCCGGGAAACAGGCCGCCGCTATGCTTAAGCGCAGGGCATGGCCAGCAGCAAGGGTGAAGTAAGTGGGCTGTAGCGGAACTTCTACAAGGCGGGGAGGGTCAGTACCGGCCTCCCTCGCCGAAGCTGGTTGGGGAGTCCTCGGCGGTTCCCCAGCAGGAGGCGCAATGCAAATCTGGCCCTGGGTCAGGTTCATGACTCGCCCATCCGGTAATACCTCTGACAGAATGGCGCTGATGTCAAAGCTGGGCGCATCTGCCCGGCAGTAGAAACGGGCGACACAGGTTCCGGCCACTTGCAGCGGCGCGGTCAGGGGATCGGTGGTAAATGTCAGCACGTCGGTGCGGCAGTCCAGGCCACCTCGATCGAAGGAGCCGGCGGGTACTCCGGCGTGGCCCCCCAAAGCAGGGACCGGACGCCAGGGATCGTGCACCAGCACGTCCACCTGATCGGGAAAGTCCACCTGATCGGGAATGGCCGTTGAGGATTTCCACAGTTTACCGTCTGTCTGGCGAATGCCGGCAAGACCGCTGCTGGTGAGATAGAGGGTTTGCACTGGGCCAGAGGGCCAGTCTGAGAAGCCCTGCCACTGGTTCGCCCCCATGGCAAACAGCTGCACCGGAGCGTTCTCAGCCAGGTCTGTGGGGTTTCCCTTCAAAATCCAGTCAAACCAGCGCAACTGTAGCTGATCGATGGGGCTGTCTGCCGCCGGGCCAAAATCTCGATTGCCCACCCGACGCCCCCAGGGAATATGTCCCCAGGGACCAATCCAGAGATGCTGGGGTTGATTACTCTGGGCTCGCATCTGGCGGTAAAGGCGGACATTGCCCTTTAGATAAGGGTCAAACCAGCCGCCAATGTGAAGCATGGGCAAATTGACCTGGCTTAACTCAGGGCTGAGTTGCTGCCAGTACCCATCCGGTTGGGGATGGTCTAACCAGTCGTGAAAAAACGAGTCGGGGGCCAGTTCCGACAAAACACCCGGTCGGGCGGGAATGGGGTCATTCAGGGGTAGGGAGTGGGCCGCAGCATAGAGTTTTTGAAAAGCGGCATCGTCTCCCTTCAGTCTGGCGGTTTCGGCGGCGAGCTGTAGGGCCCAACCCAGCCCGGCCTGCAGCAGGAGCGCCCCGTTTTCGTAGGCTTTATCGGCGTAGAGATCGTAACCGGCCATCGCCGGAATGATAGTCTTAAGGGGCTCCGGACGGGTCTCAGCAGCATAGAGTTGGGTCATACCCTGGTAAGAGAACCCGTACATACCCACCTGACCGCTACTTTTTGGCAACGCGGCTGCCCATAACACGGAGGCGTATCCATCTGCTGCTTCATGGCGAAACAAATCGAAGTCTCCCCCTGAAGTACCCCGGCCTCGCACATCCTGAATCACAACGATATAACCATGGCTGGCGTACCAGATGGGGTGGGCGTACACCACCGTCGAGGCAATGGCCCGTCCGTAGGGCTGGCGCATAAGCAACACCGGAAACGGGCCGTCTCCCTCAGGGGTATAAACATCGGCATCGAGGTGAATCGCAGGTTGAGCCGGGTTTCCCGAGTCGGGTAGGGTCAGCCGCAACGTTACTTGAGGACAAACGGAGTAGGGGCCCATGCGGTCTCCTAAGACATGGTTATATTGCTGGGTCGGTCTCGTCGCCCCAGTACGTCCAGATCTTCTTGATCTAGTTCAACCGGGATGCCACTGCGGATTAGTTCAGCGAAATCTTCGTTGGGCACCATGATACAGAGGGTATACAGCCGGGTATGCCCCGTATTTTCAATCACATGAACGCCACTGGGGGGCACCAAAATGCTATCTCCAGCGGCGATATCAACGGTTTTTCCATCGCAGGTTGCCCGACCCTGCCCCTTCAGCACAAAAAACATTTCTACGGCAATCTGATGGCGATTGGGTGGGGTTTTGCCGCCGATATCAAAAATTTCGACGCAGTAGGTCAATGACATATTGGCAACGGTGGGGTCAAACACAATGGCCAGTCGGTTGGTGTCCCCTGGGCTAATGCGATAGGCCTGATAATCTTGCGGCGACTTGTAAACCGGCATTACGCAGCTGGTCGGCAAAAGGCAGTTTTGAGCATCCATGGTGATTGGGGCTTGGGCTTACTAACACAACATTCACAGTATTTATTTCACAGATTCATGTCCCGGTTTTCTGGTGCTGTAGCACCTTTTTATGGGCAAACTATGCCAAGTCCAGCTTGAAAACTGTGCCTGCCCACCGACGATACTCAACTTTCGGACTTCGACCAGGGTTAATATCTCAAGGGAACGAGAGGGACCTGAAGTTATCCTCGTAAAGTTCCCAGCCAGAGTGGTTGTCCGGGATTTGCCTTACGCCGTTAGCCTTAAATTTAGCGACCTGTGCCACAAAATAGGCCGGGCAAGGTTCGATGTTAAGTAACTTCCCCAAGATCTTCATAGAAAAGCATACCGACCCGGTCTAGGGTTACCGTAAGCTTAGGGATGACTGTTCCCAATGGTATAGAAGTCATTTGATAACCGAGGCAGGTCCATCCAGCCCCTTCGGTCTAACGCAATAGCTCCGGCTTAGAATTATTCCCTGAATCAGTCCGATCTTTGTCTGCATGCACCTATGACCGATATTTTGATCATCGAACACGATGAAGCAACTGAGTCCTTCTTAGTTAACGCTCTTCAAGCTCAGGGCTATAGCGTAACGACTGCACGGAGCGGAGAAGAGGGGCTAGCGCTAGCCGAGAAACTACTGCCAGGGGTAATCATCTGCGACTGGAGTATTCCCGGACAAACTGATGGTCTGGTCATTTGTCAAGCCCTAAAGCATCATCCGGTCTTGTCGACATCATCTTTGTTGCTGTTGACCTCTCGGTACAGCATGGCAGACCGGGTCAAGGGACTAGAAATGGGAGCCGATGACCTGCTTTCTAAGCCGGTGGACATTAGCGAACTCAACGCCCGGGTTAGAGCTGGCCTGAGGCTCTACCAACTCACTCGCGACCTGAGGCAGCAAAAGCAACGGTTAGAAGCCGAACTCTCTGAAGCCGAAAGCTATGTCAGATCGCTCCTGCCCCATAACCAAAACGGGAAAGTTCCGATTCAATCCCGGTTTTTACCCTCCCGACAGCTAGGAGGAGACTGCTACGACTACTACTGGCTTGACCCAGATTATCTCGTAGTTTATTTGCTAGATGTTTCGGGCCACGGTTTAGGTTCGGCCCTGCTCTCGACATCGGTGCTGAATGTGCTGCGCTCTCAATCTCTGCCCGACGTCAGCTTTTACCGCCCCGAAAAGGTGCTTCAGGCCCTGAACGAAACCTTTCAAATGAGCGAGCAAAATCAAAAGTACTTCACCATTTGGTACGGGGTCATCAACTGCGCTAATCGGCAGTTGCTCTACGCCAGCGCCGGGCATCCTCCAGCGGTAGTCGTATCCTCTGCAGACGATGATACCGTTACGACAACTCAACTAAGGACCCCAGGCATGCCCATTGGCATGATGCCCAACACCCACTACAAATGGCAGCGATGCCAGTTCCCCCCCAACAGTACCCTCTACATTTTCAGCGATGGACTGTATGAAGTACTGCAAGAAAATCAGCAGTATATTGGCCTGGAGGCCTTCATTGACCTATTGGGCAAAAATAATCAAAGACAAAACGTTGACTATATTTTAGAGTCCATCATTGACCGGCAGGCCAGCGTTACAGCCAGTGACGATATGTCCCTGATGATGATTCAGCTCCCGTAACCAGAGTCAAACCCTAAACGTTATCCAGGGGTTGCATGACTTCCTGTTCGAAGGCTGTTCGGTCACTATAAATATCGAAAACCTGATCCATATTGGTCAGCTCAAACAGCATTCTGACCTGATCATTAATGGAGCAAATGCACAGTTTACGGTCCATGCCCCGCACCTTTTTGAGCAGCACCACCAGTGTTCCTAATCCTGAACTGTCAATAAAGCTAATATCTTTCAGGTCAATTAAAATCACTTCGGCACCGTCTATCAATAGCTGATCTACGGTCTGGCGAAATTCTTCTGCTTTAGTGCTGTCTAAAATGCCGGCAGGTTCCAGAACTTTTACGTTGGTGCTCATTGTCTACGAATATCGTCCTTAAACTACATCTTTTACTCTAGAGTTATCGGGGTTTTAAGCCAGACTCAGATCGCCTCAAACTTTAAATCATCCTTATAGACTAGACTTAAGTCACCGCAATACGGGATTTACCAGTCTTATACGACTCAGGCAAAGAGCTTAAGCTTTTGTTCTAACCAAGTCCCGCTCGAAATCTGGAGTTTCCCCTAAGGCAAAATTCCACTTCTGGACTTGGACAAGGGTTATAAGGGTTTGCCATACTCTCCTGGCCCAACAGGGCGATAATCCTTCTAAACTAACCGAAAACTAACAGAGTCCTGATCTCAATTAGATCCCATCCTATTCATTCGGGAGCAAACCCCAGCTTCAGGATGTTCTTCTTAAAGATTCAGTTCATCATTGTTAAAGTTTGAGGCATTGTCATTAGTCTATCCTTATAAATCTACTCATTGGCCCCGTCCTGGTATCGCTCCAAACCATCGCTAAGTTGTCTCTTGAGTCTTGCTTGTGCTCCTTGCTTCTGCTCAAACGCAGAACCAGGGTGTAGCGATGCTAAGGGAAGTGAGTAGCCTGCTTTGGCGGCATATAGATCGATCGGGGCACCCGATTCCGGTCAATTTCGACAACCAGGTCAGTTATGTCCCCATTGGCCTTAAGGGGAGTCACAAATAACTCTGGATGCAAAGCCCGCCAGAAATACTCAACAAATTGTTCAATCATCGCGTCGCTCATTCCTGCTTTGCCCTGAGCCTTCATTTGATGCTCAGCCTGCAGCCGCCATTGCTTGCTAATGCGGTAATCTTCAGGGTAAAGCACCATCAGCTGATCTAAGCAGGCCCATAAAGGTAAGTAAGCCTGGAGTTGACGGTTCGTATCCCGAGCAAATTGCCGGTCTGCCTCAGTCTCAATGGGCGGTGGTGCCTGGTTAAATACATCGTCTGCTACCGGTTGTACCCCCACAAACCAGCCTTCAAACAACAAGATATCAACCCCTCTAACGGGCTCAGAGTCCACTCGGTCCCCTGCTCCCCCATGTAGCGATTTATCAAACCGGGGAAGGGCGATCCAGTCATCGGGGGCAGCTGCATGTACCTGCTGCAGCGTAGCAATACCCAGGGAAACATCGTGGGTTCCCGGTGGTCCCCGCCATTTTAGCCTTGGATCAGCTGCTTGCAGAGCCAAGCGCTCTTCGTAGGTTTTGTAAATGTCATCAATTGATAAACCAACGGCGTTGTAGCCCATCACTGCGAGAATGTGTTTCAAGATCAGGGTCAATGTGGTTTTGCCTGTGCCCTGTCCCCCCAGAATGCCCTGAATCAGCGCCGTTTGACGACGGTCTCGCAGGTCCCTAAGCCGTAGCGCCAGGGGCAACCACAATCCCCAATACAACTCCAGACAGTCGTCAAGGGGTCTTGAGAATTGGGGTATCTGCCCATGTAAAGCAGCAACCCGAACCAACCAGTCCATCCGCTCCTGGAGTTGCTCAGCAACGGTCTGGGGAATAATTCCCCAGGTCTCCGCCCGTTGACGGTCCTCCATCTCCCAGGCGATTAGTTCCAGCCACTGCTCTGACGACAGCGGCTGGCCATCCATTGCCTGACTTAATAGGGTCTGAACTCCAGGTGAGGGCATAGTGCGTCATGAATTGCTGAGTTGGAAAAATACTCGACCTGTTTGCCAATCTCGAGTCCGCCCGTAACTGGTTAGCGTTACTGTTTTAAGATGCCTGAGTATCGGCTTCGTCGCCGTTTCCCACAGGCGGAAGCGAGCACTGCGCTGGCTTAGCTCAGATTGAAGTTGTGGCCACCGGAGGTGCATGTACCCCTCGTTGGGGGTTCGAAATAGACTTAAATCTTGGGTCCAGGCTGGCAATTGTGGAGCATTTTGCCCATTTTTGAGCGTAGACACCATCAAGGCAGGGGAAGACGTCATCACGCTAACGTCGTCAACTTGAGCCTGCATACCTAAAACCTGGGCAATCACGTCTATACTCGTATTCTGCGTCCCTGCCGGGTTTTGGGACAGCATGAGTCTTGCTAAAGCCGTCGTAGGATGCCCCTCAACCATAAGGGTGTTGACTCCAACACCAGCATTCTGGGCAGAGGTATAGACCTGCTGTAAAACCCCAGTCAGGGCATCACCTGCTTCCGATACCAGTAGCCAGTCAGGAACCCGCCCCAAACTAAACCCTAGCGCAAAATTATCCGTGACCGTATTGAGAAAAGTATGCACCAACTCTTCATTGAGCACCGATAATAACTCAAACTGACTCCAAAAGCCGGTTCCCGACTCCGGGCCATAGCGCTGCCACAGAGGCTGAATCCCGGCTTGCAGGTGCTGCAAGCTTTGCCCAACGGCGGTTACCGAAGCCTGTTCGGGAAGATAGTAGGCTGGATCAGGTAAACCGGTAAGCCTGGCTTCGCGAGGCTCAAACTCGCGGCCCGGATCAGTAGTCCAGGCCATGTCTACAACAATACCCTCTTGGCTCAGACCCAGCGATAGCAGGCCCCAGTTAAGAGCATCTCCCGGTTCTTCCAGCTGAGCTAGAGAAGAGGATTCCATCGTCTTCGCCGGGGTACCCCACACCAGGCTGGTCGCTTTGGGTAAATGCAGCGCCAAAAGCCCTACTCGGGTTCGAGGCAATGCCCGCAAAGCCTGACGATAGCGTCGATCAGAGGCCAGGTTATTATCCAGCGACTGGGCCGCATTGAGAGCCTGACGCAATACCTCTGGATGATTGGCTACCAGCACAAACTGATTGGCCACCAGAGTTGAGGCGACTTGACCTGAGCCTAGAGGGGACAACAGACGAGAGTCAGTAGCGCCCTCCTGCCGTCGTGGGGAGGAATAAATCAAACGGCTACCGGCAAAGTCTTCAAAAGAAAGCGCGTCTCCGGCAATCGCACGGTTTTGCCAAAACAGCTCCAGCACTGCCCTGGCCGCTTGACTGTCTTGACAGGAGAGGGCTATCAAATAACCGGGTTCTGTGCCATTACCAGGATCCTGATCGATATCAGGGCTGACGATAGCAACAGTGATATCTTCCCCCAACCAGGGCAAAATATCCTGCTCGTAGTCCAGGCCAGTACCAGCCAGCAGAGTCTGTTCAATCTGCTCAATATCTCGACGGGTTTGCTGGCGCAGCTCTGGAGCCGTCAGGTATTCCCACACATCTGTCAGGCGGTCGGGGCGTGCCAACACAGACGCCACCACGGCAGACTGCTTAGGAACAAACTGAAGCGCAGTGGGGGTTTGTAAACCACCCTGCTCGATCAACGCCAGGGGGTTACGCAACAACAATCCCCCCAGGAGGGCTAACCCCACCACAAAGACCAGCCCACCGATAACCGCCAGGGGAGTAATAAATGTCCGAAACTTCATTAGCAGGAGCAACAACCTAGGTAGCTGACGAAACACCAACCCCTCTCAGGAGCCAGCGCTTCTCTGGGGCGAAAAAAGCCCTTACAGCGGCAGAGTTCGCAAACGCAAATCTACCGACCTAGTGTATTGTCCTTCAGCATGGGAAATCGACGGGAGATATTTTAGGCCTCTCAACATTAATAAATGTTAAACAGAGAAGTCTGGATCAATCCCACGCCAAACAGCAATTAACCGACCCTGCAGATCAACCATATCCGCCGGGAACTCCATCACCGGATAGTTGGGGTTAGCTGGCTTGAGAAGGACGTGGTTCCCCTGGCGATAGAACGACTTGAGGGTTGTCCCCGTTTCAACCCGGGCCGCAACGATGGTGCCCTCACGAACCGATTGAGGATCCCTAACTGGCCGCATGATAACGATATCTCCTTCCTGGATCATTTCGTCGATCATGCTGTCTCCCGTAACCTTCAGCGCATAATCGCCCGATTTAATCGGCAAGCCGTTCAAATCAAGTCTTTCAACATCGTCGGTAAAGGCCTCATTCACAAAACCTGCTGCAATGGTCCCAAGAATGGGAACTCCTCTGACATCTTCCCGAACTCGTATGGTGCGGGCTCGTCCCTCGGTCCATTCGATGTAGCCCTTATTCTTAAGGTGCTCGAGGCGGCTTTGAATGGGGGCGGGAGATTTTAGCTGCATCGCCCGCATCATTTGGCGAATGGAGGGAGAGTGCTGGTGTTCTCGGATGTACTCGACCAACCAGTCATAAAGCTCTTTTTGAGCGGGAGTCAGTGATTCCATAGGGACTTGGCCGCAGCTTCGGGCATAAATGTACAGAACAAGTGTACCACAAAATTCTGCTCTGTCTACCTTGTTTTGGTATTGGGCCAAGCCTGCAGATAGACCCGAACATCTTGATTTCAGGAAATACTCCCGGCATCATGGGATGAAACTGGATTCCAACCAAAAAGCCCGGTGCCAAGGCTACCAGGCTTAATCTACAAAACGAAACTATTCATCCAAATCCAGATCGAGAGCCGTAGATGTCTCTAACGGAAACCTCTACTTCTGGACTTGAACAAAATTTACATCCAGTCAGTTCCAAATTGAAACTGTTAACGAATGTATTCTTTCAGGATGCTGTTGCGATTGGGATGGCGGAGCTTACGCAGAGCTTTGGCCTCGATTTGGCGAATGCGCTCACGGGTCACGTTGAAGATCTGGCCAATCTCTTCCAGAGTCTTCATGCGGCCATCATCCAGGCCGTAGCGCAGGCGCAGCACATCCCGCTCACGGGGACTGAGGGTACCCAACACGCTTTCCAGATCTTCCCGCAACAGGCTCTTAGAAACCTGATCCTCTGGGGTTTCCCCATCAGATTCAATGAAATCTCCCAGGCGAGAATCTTCTTCTTTACCGATAGGGGTTTCAAGGGAAATGGGTAGTTGAGCCGACTTAGCAATAAAACGCAGCTTCTCGATGGTCATTTCCATACGAGTGGCAATTTCTTCTTCCGTCGGCTTGCGCCCCAACTCTTGGGAAAGCAGCTTGGTGGTCTTCTTAATGCGGGAAATAGTTTCGTACAGGTGAACGGGGAGGCGGATTGTACGAGACTGATCAGCAATGGCACGGGTAATGGCTTGACGAATCCACCAGGTGGCGTAGGTAGAGAACTTGTAGCCCTTCTCGTGATCGAATTTCTCAGCGGCGCGAATCAGCCCTAGACTGCCTTCCTGAATCAAGTCCTGGAAGGAAAGCCCCCGGTTCATGTATTTTTTGGCGATGGAAACGACAAGACGCAGGTTAGACTGCACCATCTTGTCTTTAGCTCGACGCCCCCGCCGCACCCGCAGCATGAAGGCATCATCAGAAAAGTCTTCGCCTTCATCTTGACGAACCGCAGCAGCCCACTCCTGATCGGTGGCTTCCCGGTCCATGCCGTCTTCAATTTCTTCCAAGATGCGCTCTAGTTTGAGCAAGTCAGCGATTTTACGAGCCAGCTCAATTTCCTCTTCGGCCCTTAGCAGGCGGATACGACCGATTTCCTGCAGGTACAGACGAATGGAGTCTTCGGTGTAGTGACGTTTCTTGGTTTGAGGCCGACGGCGGGTCGTCTTGCCTTTAGAGGCTTTAGGCTGCGCCTCACCCTCTTCATCTTGGGCTGCAAATTTCTCGTCACCATCATTATCGATTAACACATCGATCTCGTTAGCAGGGCGGATGGTGTCGAGCAGATGATTTGATTGGGTCATGCCGCGATCCTCGTGCTCCTTATAGTCAAGACAAAGGCTTCAGTCAGATTAACAGTTCGAAACAGCAGATGCACAATATCCGAGAAACCCCCGATTCAACGGCAGCGACTAGATGCTAGTGAGTCAGTCAGGAACCGGTCAGGCAAACCTGCGAATATGCCTTCGAACAGATGCTTTAAAAAAACATTGAACCTGGGTTAGAAGTCAGGATGCTCTTCTAAAGCTCCACAATTCTAACTTCAATAACCTGAGATGTACCACCCTGAAGCCGGAGAGAATTTTGCGGAATCAGCCAAATTGCTTGTATATCAAGGAAAAGCAAACTTTATTTTTGTTTCAAACTCGACATATTGGCTAGAACAAATCAACTAGCTTTCAAGAAAATTGCGCGCTTACTATTGACATTTAAATCGAGATTGAGTAGGGCACTGAAAAAATAATGACGATCGGAATAGGATGATCTTGGCCCCTCTTATGCAGGGCTGAAGGGTTAGGGGATCACAACATTTCTCAAGCCCATGGGCTGCCCTTACCGTACAAGTACGGAGACCTGCTTCAGAGATAAGAATTGAAACGTATCTCTGATTGAATGGTCGGCAAGATGCTTGCTCCGGATAGCCAAGGCGGTCATCCCAGGATGGAGTTCCCATCCTAAGGAAAAGGCTGAGCACTCCACCCAATACAGGCCGAACCTGAGTTTGGGATAGGTCAAAACCGCCTGGAAATTGCTGCACCATTCCCTCTCGGGAGGGGTAGGGACGGGTTAATCATGGCATGGAAACGGTTTATCCAGATGCCATCAGACATATGCGGCTGCAGATTTGACCCACCCCGCCCTCCGGGCACCCCGCCAAGGAGGGGATTTAGCTTCGATGATTACAGGTGAGCGTTATCCCGAACTGACGTAGCCGCAGGCGCTGCCCCCAAAAGATCAGTAAATCAGTGGGGTCAGCCTACCCCCAGATCAATCAGGCCGATAGGATCAATCAGGCCGATAGGTGACTGGGATGCCTTCAACGTTGACCTCAGATGCCCGCGCCATCAAAAAATTCTTCGAAGACTTTATCCTGAAGACGGCACTGGGAAGGTTGCCCATCTAAAGGTTGCCCATCTAAATGAGCCAGAGTTGAGACCAACTCTTTAGTTACCGGTTGCGTCTCTTTGAGGGACTGCAAATCTTTCTCCAGGGCCTCAATACGATCTACCAGAGCCCGTATGACCTGGGCCTCAGAGTCGGGCAATCGTCCATGCTCTAACGGCTCAACCCGTTCACCAGAGCGGTAGACGATGCGACCAGGAACGCCGACGACGGTGCAGTCAGAGGGAACTTCTCTGAGTACAACTGACCCCGCGCCGATGCGCACGTTGTGACCAATTTGGATATTGCCCAGAACCTTCGCCCCGGCTCCGACTACAACGTTTTCCCCCAGGGTTGGATGACGTTTGCCGCTTTCTTTGCCCGTGCCGCCCAGGGTGACGCCCTGATAAATCAACGCATAATCCCCAATAATGGCGGTTTCTCCGATCACCACTCCCATACCGTGGTCAATAAACACGCCCTGGCCGATGGTAGCGCCCGGATGAATCTCAATGCCGGTTAAAAACCGCGAAAAGTGGGACAGCAAACGAGGAAGTAAAGGGATGCCCACGTTCCATAACCAGTGGCTGACCCGATGCAGCGCCAGGGCATGAAACCCCGGATAACAGGTCAACACCTCTAACCCGTTACGAGCTGCAGGGTCGCGCTCAAAGACAATCTTAAAATCTGCGGCCAGGCTTTTCAGCACAATTGTTCGCGGAGATATTTCTACAAAATCTTTACCATCCTAACGTGACGCAGGTTAAATCGGATATGGTTACTGGGTGACATTAATAGAGTAGTTGTAGCGCTGGCCCTGGTGGTGAGCGCCTACCCAAATCCGATAGGTGCCGGCTGACCAGTCACCGTCGGTCACCCGAGCATCGGGGTTAGTTCGGTTTTTATCTTCGCCGCAACGGACAACCCCGTCGTTAGGCCCTTGAATGAGGAGGGTTGTATCGTTACCACCACTATCAATATCGACGGTGAGGGATGTGAAATCTTGCTCTAAGGTCAAGATATGGTCTGGATTGGTGTCGGCAAAACCAACGCAGACATTGCCGTGACGGTCACGGGTGGCGATGTTGGATATGGCATAAAAGCCTGCGGTAAAGCCATTGGCACTGTCTGACGTTTGCTGTGGGGAAACAACCAGCGTAGCGAAATTCGCAGCCTGAGCAATCACCGGCACCAGTCCCCCCAACCCCAGGAAACCAGCTAGGGTAACTGTTGCAACGGTGGCGGGAGAAAGGGAACGGCTCATAACATCTCAACCAAAGCGATTACCTCCATATTGAGTGAGCGAGCAACCAATTCCCCACGAAAGTAGACAGAATTTAAGGTGTCTTCATAGCAACCAGGGCTAGGATGGTGCTGAGCAGTTGATACCCCCCTGCTGACAAGAGTTTTAAGGTACTGTAGAGCATCTGCCATGGCGCTAACGATTCTCGTTTTCTGTGTCTTTGCCGCCTGGTTTTTAAGCACGTTTGTCATCGTAGTCCCCTATCTGTTGGGGTTCCTCGTCCCGTCTCACTGGTTAACCCTGGGAATACTACTGGTTTTGGTCACCTGGCTCATGCGAGATTGAGCGGGTTGCTTGGGAGGCCCCTCCCAACAGGGTACCGATGACGTGATCTCTCGGACGTGATCTCTCTAAGGAATGAGGATTTTATAACATCCAATTTTTGTCGGGCAGGCATCCTGCCTGCGCTTGGACAGCCGAGACGGCTATCCCACGTTATTGCATCCCCATTCCTAAAGTAGACTCCTGCTGCTGCGGGACTAACGCCGGGATCTTTTCAATTTGCGAGTCCCCTGGAGGATTCTGCTCCAGTAGGTGGGCCATATAGTTGAGGCAATAGCGGTCTTGTTATTTCGTCGCTGTGGATATTGACCTCAACTCGACCTGAAGCAGATGGCTGAATCCTGCTTGAGTGGATGCTCAGACTGAGGGATCAGTGGTGCCATACAGTTCGGGAATTTCTCGGACGGGCGGCAGCGTCTTGGCGTCACGAGTTTCGATATACCCCGTATAGTAAGCTCCAGGCTCAATTTCGAGGGCACCGGCAACGACATCCCCTTCCAGGCGAGCGGTACGGCTAAGGGTAAGTTTGCCCTGGGCAAACACCCTGGCCTTGAGGACGCCCTGGACCAGAATGTTATTCCCTTTGACCTCAGGGCCTTCAATTAAACCGGTGGTAGAGATTTCAAGGTCACCGTTGATTTCGACCGTGCCGTGGATAATACCATCTACCCGGAGCATACCCTCGGCATGGAGGGTACCTTCGAATTCCGTTTTTTGACTCAGGTAAGTGAGAGATGGTGTCGGTTTACGCCTAAACATAGATACCCTGGAACGACATGAAAGATATCGGCAATGAAACCTAAGGTGAGTCTGCCACATCCAAGCATAGAGGATCGATGAGAGAATTGTCTGCTGTGGGCGGAGAATTGAGCTAGAGTATTCCTCCCGGTTGTTGTCTGCCCAGGTGCGGATGGGCGCAATACCTTTAGCAGTAACACTTTTTAAGGAAACACTGGAGTAAAAAAGGAGCAAATCCGAAGAAACTTGGAAGTTTTCCCATGCTTTTGAAAATGCTGGGGATCAATAGAAACTGTAGAGGAATCAGCTTCGGATGCTTGATCCCAGGTTTTGGGAGTTGTTTCACCTTACGCCCAGACTGCCAACTATGGGGGCATTGATAGGGGAATTCTGGCGGCGAGCTTAAATCAACAAAGCTGCGTTTGTGCTGACGGTGAAACATAAGTTTCTCGACCAACCGCCAGGCTTAAGACCGATCTATGAAGCCGCACCATAATTGGCAATGCAAAATCAATGTCTACTGTGTCGAACCCATAAAAACGAGAGATAAGAATATGACTGCCGTTGATATTCGCTTTAAGTTTGAGCAAGCGGTTGCCGCTTTTGAAGCTGCCGATGTGGACTGTAAGCTGGCCATTATCTGGCGGGTTTACGACACCCTGGGCCAGGCTTTTGCCGCTGTAGCCCCGGTATCGTTATTTTCCCAGGCGGTACAACATCTCATTCAACAGCTGCAGCATGTCAATCGCGCCGATCGCCTGGAGATCCTGCGAGATGTGATGGCAGGGGACGATACTCGCTTTACCCATGAGTATCAGAAGCTAGACATCAATATGCGGCTGGCCTTCTGGCATCGCCTCACCCATCAATCTTCGTATTTCTGGTCTTGTCAGGTCCAAACCCGTGAGACCCAGGTACTGATGTCCCACCTCGATTCTATGGGGTTGAATGAACGGCTTTATTTTCTGAGGCAAGTACTGGCCTGACCTGTCCAGTCTCCTCACCAGGAGGGCAATGGCTGGATCGGGCAACTCCAGTACAGCAGCAGCGGTTAAGCTGACTATGTAAGGCTAACCGCTGCTGTTATGATTCATGTCGAAAACTTGAGTAAGCGATACCCCGTCGCCGTCAAAAACACGGGCATAGGGGGAACGTTGAAGCACTTTTTCCGCCGCCAATATCGCCTGGTGGAAGCGGTACGCCAGGTTTCTTTTGAAATTGCCCCAGGGGAGGTGGTGGGCTTTTTAGGGCCTAACGGGGCGGGTAAGACCACAACCCTGAAGATGCTGACCGGGCTAATTCATCCCTCGGCGGGCACGGTGCTGGTCAATCAGCATGTGCCGTTTCGGCGAGAGAGCGCTTTTTTACAGGACATTACCCTGGTGATGGGGCAAAAGCAGCAGCTGTTGTGGGACTTACCAGCCCTGGATTCCCTGCGCATTAACGGGGCAATCTACGGCTTGTCGGATAAAGAATTTCGCTATCGGGTCGATGAACTGACGGAGATGCTGGGATTAGCCGGAAAACTCACCCAACCCGTGCGCAAGCTGTCTCTGGGGGAGCGGATGAAGGCCGAAATGCTGGCAGCGCTGCTCCACCGCCCTCAGGTTCTGTTCTTAGACGAACCGACCCTGGGTCTGGATGTAAATGCCCAGGTGGCCGTGCGAAATTTCTTGCGGGACTATAACCAGCGCTACAACGCCACCATTCTGCTGACCAGTCACTACATGGCCGACATTACCGCCCTGTGTCAGCGAGTCATGCTGATCTACCAGGGAAGTTTGATCTATGACGGCAGTCTGGATGGTTTGCTGGAGCGCTTTGCCCCCTATCGAGAAGTGAGGCTGGACCTGGCAGGGGACTGCGATCGCGCCACCATCAGCCGCTACGGCGAGGTTGAATATGTGGAGGGCTGTACCGCCAGCCTAATTGTGCGGCGAGACGCCCTGACTAAAACCGTGGGCCGCATGCTAACGGAGTTGGATATTCAGGATTTGACCGTGAGCGACCCGCCAGTAGAAGAAGTGATTGGCCGGGTCTTTGAGGCCGGAGTAGTGCATCAGACCGATCAATCCCCAGGTGCTGAATCGCCATTACACGTCTTGCCACCCCTGCCCCCCTGCTCCAATGAGTAGCCCAGACCATCAAAATGAGTATCCCCCCTTACCCCTGTTCAACCCGAATCCCGAAATAGGTGAGGACTAGATCGGCACTGCCGGTGTTGACGACCTCATGGTGTTCTCCCGGTTCTACTAAAATGCAGGTGCCTGGCTCCAGCAGCTGGGGAGAGCCATTGATGGTGATTATGCCCTGGCCCGACTCCACAAAGAAGACTTCTGCCATATCTAGATGCTGGTGGCCATTGGCGACCTGGCCAGGGGCAAAGCTGGCCTGAGAAAAATTGGTCAGGTGGGGCACCTCCCCAGAGCGCAGCATGACTCGCTTTTTGATGGCTGGGTTATGGGATACCGAATCTTCGGGGACTCCACTCAGGCTGGTTACTTTCACGGCAGTACCGGGCTCCTATATAAAGTCCAGCTCGAGATCGGTAGTTTTCTCTTAAGAAAAACTCCACGTCTGGACTTGGACAGGGTTTAAAACAACTCGCACTGACCATGGTGCCGCAGGAGGTGATCACACAATACCAGGGCCACCATGGCTTCTACCATGGGCACAGCTCGGGGCAACACACAGGGATCATGCCGTCCTTTAGCCGCCAGAACGGTCTCTGCGCCGGTTTGGGTAACGGTGTTTTGGGCTTTGCGAATAGTGGCGGTGGGTTTGAAGGCCACCCGAATAATGATCGGCTCGCCGTTGGCAATGCCGCCCTGGGTGCCTCCAGACCGGTTGGTGCGGGTGCGAATCTCTCCCGACTCATCGGTGTAGAACTCGTCGTTATGCTGGCTACCGGTCAGCAGGGTACCGGCAAAGCCCGACCCCAGTTCAAAGCCCTTGCTGGCCGGTAGAGACATAACCCCCTTCGCCAAATCAGCTTCAAGCTTGTCAAAAACCGGCATGCCTAACCCTTTGGGCACCCCTCGGGCAACACATTCCACGACACCGCCGATGGAATCTCCCTGGTCGCGGATGGCCTCTACCCGGTCGATCATCCGCACAGCCGCTTCGGCATCGGGACAGCGCACGATGTTACTTTCGACCTGGTCCAGGGTGACACTGGCGGGGTCTACCGTGCCTTCAATATCCTGAATTCGTTTGACATAGCCAATCACTTCCGCACCGGTTACCTGCCGCAGGATTTTCTTCGCAATGGCTCCGGCGGCTACTCGCCCAATGGTTTCTCGGGCCGAAGACCGGCCCCCGCCCTGGTAATTTCTCAACCCATATTTGGCGTCATAAGTGGCGTCAGCATGGGAAGGGCGATAGGTGACCGCCATTTCGCTGTAGTCCTGGGGCCGGGTATCTTTGTTGCGCACCAAAATGGCAATGGGAGTGCCCAGGGTCTTGCCCTGAAAGACCCCCGATAAGATCTCGCACTGGTCAGTCTCTTTGCGGGGAGTGGTAATTTTGCTCTGCCCAGGACGACGGCGATCTAGCTCGGCCTGAATGTCGGCTGGAGAAATATCTAGCCGGGGAGGGCAGCCATCGATAATGACCCCTACCCCCCCGCCGTGAGATTCACCGAAGGTCGTAATGCGAAACAGATGGCCGAAGGTATTGCCCATAGTGCGATGATACGGAGATAAGCAGGATGCCTAGATCCTACTATTTCTCGTCTGCAAGCTTCAAATAATGGCGGGGGTTTACGGCCTGGTTATTGCGGTAAATGCCGTAGTGCAAATGGGGGCCGGATGACCGCCCTGTATTCCCCAGTGCCCCCAGCACGTCTCCCCGCTTTACCCGATCACCAACACGGACATCGATGTCAGAGAGATGGGCGTAAAGGGTTTCATACCTGTAACCGTGATCAATACGGACACACTTGCCGTAGCCACTGACATAGTCTGCCTGCACGACCACTCCGTCAGCAGTCGCCAGAATCGGTTTGCCGACGGGACCTTTGAAATCAATTCCCTCGTGCATTTCATAGCCCCTGCCGCCGAAGGGATTTTGGCGCAGGCCAAACTCCGAGGACACTTCCGCTTTCCCAGCCATGGGGTTACCGCTAGGGAAGGCAGCCTTTTCTCTCGCCTCCGCCTCCAGGGTGGTCTCCAGAGCCGGTTTTACGAAGCCATTCAGGGTGATGTCCAGATCGGGCATTTTTTCTTTAGCAAGGTCAAACAGCGTTTCGGGGAGAACCTCTGTCGCCGGACCGCCCTGGGGGGGGATGGGAATATCGTCTTCTGTAACCGGGGCAGTCTCTGGCAACCCAGCCCGGTCTTTTAGCACTTCAATCTCGGCATCCAGGGTATGTAACTCAGTCAAAACATCGGTGGCAGTTTCCGTCAGGGTTTCATTGCGCTGGGCTAAGCGAAAGTTCTGGTAAATCAGAGAACTGATCCAAACCAGGGGCAAGCCCACGGCCAGAGACAGTCCCACCATTAGCGCGACCGGACGAATGGTCAGGGTAATGGGAGTTTTGCCCGATGCCGTGATCAGAACGGTATAGGGTTTGAGTTGACGAAGGGCCATAGGAAACATGTAGGAGCCAGTAGATTCAACCTTTCAGGTTCAGCAGCGGGGTTTTAAGCCCTGTCCAAGTCCAGACGTGGGGTTTTGCCTGAGGGAAAGCTACGGTTTTCGAGCTGGACTTGGTATGTGTGGAAACAGAGGTCTAAAGCCAGACTCGGCCAGGGTGCCATACTGAACCCATGTGTTGCAATTAAGTCAGATCGGATTATACGGGGATCAAGGCATTTTCACAATTTCGCACTGAGTTTTGAGTCCTGGCCATGCTCTGCCAGGACTTTGCGGCCACGGGAATAGGCCGGATATCAGATTAAATTGTCAGCCTCTGAGGGAGGGCATCGGCTGCGACGATCCCAGGACAGCACCCCCTGGACCTGGCACCAGGCAGGAACAGCAACAACTTTTTGTTAACTTTCCTAACAAACATTAAGATTAAGATGCTGAAAATAACAAGGGGTTGGTGTTATGCAGGTCACCTGGCTCGATAGCAATTCATGGCTGCTCGATATTGCCGACAGGCGAATTTTGATGGATCCCTGGTTGGTCGGTCCCCTGGTGTTTGGCAATCAGGCCTGGTTATTTAAAGGAGAACATCCCCATCCCCGGTCTATACCTGAAGACATTGACCTGATTTTGCTCAGCCAGGGGCTGGAAGACCATGCTCATCCCCCAACGCTGGAAGCGCTGGACCACTCAATTCCGGTGGTTGGCTCGCCCAATGCCGCCAAAGTAGTGAATGAGTTGGGTTACCGTAACGTCACCGCTCTAGACCACGGCGAAACCTTCACCCTGGATGGAGCTGTTTCCATCAAAGCCGTGCCAGGCTCACCCATTGGGCCAACGCTGTTAGAAAACGGCTATATTCTGCGAGATTTGTCGGGCGGAACTTCGGTCTTCTATGAACCCCACGGCTTCCACCAACCGTCTCTACAAGGGGAAGGTCCTATTGATGTCGTGATTACTCCAGTGCTGGATCTGGCCCTGCCGCTGGTTGGACCGATCATTCGGGGGCAGAAAGGGGCGATGGAACTTGTATCCTGGCTGGACCCTCAGGTGATTCTCCCCACCGCTGATGCTGGCGAAGTCGAGTATAGCGGGCTGCTTCTATCTTTACTTAAGGCGATGGGAGGCGCTCAAACCCTACAGGCGGAAATCCATCAGGCCGGTTACTCGGCACAGGTTCTGGAACCCAAGGTAGGCCAGCCTTTAGCGTTAGATTTGCAGTCTCGGCCTGCAGCCATTGCTTGAGATTTGTTTAAGACGCGAACAGACCAGTTTGGGGCTAAGTGCCATTAGAGTTAAGGATGCCACCATTGGAAGTTTGAGTAAGCTTTGCTAAGCTGACTTTAAATTTGATTACGTTAAGGACACGTTGAGATATGCCTTATACCACCGAAGATGGCGGTCGCCTGAACAACTTTGCCAATGAGCCGAAGATGTACCAGGCAGAACCCCCCACCGCAGCCCAAAAGCGCAACTATGTCGTGCTGGGGGTGGTTGCGCTGGCTTTTGTCGCTGGCCTGTTTGCGATCGCGGTCAACGTGTCATAACGCCACCGATGTACTCCGTTCGGGGGCATTCATGGGGCATTCATTAATTCTTTCGGACCAGCGGAAGTTGGTCCCTGGAGGCGAGCCTGGTTGACCCCAGCTCGTCTTTTTTTGTTGCCGATGTTGTTACCGCCCTGACGAAGAAATGCCTGCCCCATCACGTCCAGTTCTTGTCAGGCAGGCATCTTGCCTGTCCTGGAACAGCCAGGGGGGCGATTCCATATGATGGCATGCCCATGTCCGAAAGCAAGCCCGGCAGATACCTCGATGGTTTAAGCTTCGGGTGAACGTGATAGCAAAGGGCAGAGGGATGAAGGCTAAAGGCCCCAGACAATGCCTGTCCGGTCAATGGCTTGATCACAGAAATTTTTCCGGCCCCCATGCCATGGGCTGTACCAAAGCTGTCTTGGATGCGTAAGTCATGGTTAACCGTCTCCTCTGGTTAAATGGTGCCACCGGCAGCGGTAAAACCGCCTGGCTGATTGAACAACTCGTAACCTGGGCTGAATCAGAGGCTGACTCCGCAGATTTGGCCCCAGGCAAGAGCTGGCTGGTCTTTGCCGCCAACGGAGACAACCGCATTCGCCTGGCCAATCGCATCGCTGACACGACCCGAGGCCGTTTTCCCGTAGTGACAACCACCCCCAATGGCTTTATGCAGGGGGAAGTTGAACTGTTCTGGCCCCTGTTAGTCAAAAGCCTGGGGCTGTTTCCCCAATTTCCGCTGCGGCTGCGCCCCGAAAATGAGCAGGAGCAGGCCGCCCGATTCTGGCAACCCAGGTTGCTCTCGGGCGAGTTACTGATTGAAGGTTGGCTGGAAGCTCAAACGGTTCGGCGGGGGCTGGATTTTCTTCAGTTGGCGGCCTCTGCGGCCATTCCAGCGGAAGCTTTGCCGGTGCTGTTACCCGAGGGCATGCCCCCCGGCTTTGCCCCGGAGCCGGTCTGGCAAAATTTGGGTCAGGCCATCGTGGACTGGCGCGACTGGTGCCTGGAGCGTAGTCTGCTGACCTACGGGGTCATGACTGAACTCTACTGGCGACATTTGTTACCCCACCCCCTCTACCAGGAAAAACTGCTGACCCGATTTTGCGGCGTATTTGTGGATGACCTGGACGAATTTCCCGCGGTGACGGCAGAGTGGCTCAGGATTTTGTTTCAGGCAGATGTACCGGGTGCTATCACCTGGAACCCTCAAGGTAAAGTCAGACTCGGGGTGGGGGCCGACCCAGAGCGGCTGGAGGCCGACTTGAAGCCCCTGTGTGACGTTATTTCCCAGGCTAATCCTGCCCCCGCCTCCCTGGCGGCGACCTGGGCAGATAGCATCATTACCTGGGTCATGGATCCCATATCCCTGCCCGAACCGCTGGATTGCTTACAAACCCTGCAGACCACATCCCGGGGCGAACTGCTGCGGGCTACGGCAGAAAGGGTGGCCAAAGCTATCACCTCTGGTCAGGTCAACGCCAGCGAAGTGGCCATTATCGGGCCAGGAATGGATGCCATCGCCCGCTATACGCTGGTCGAAATTCTCACCAATCGCGGCATTGCTGTCGCTTCCCTGAACGACCAGCGGCCTCTGGTTACTTCGCCCCTGGTCAGAGCTTTGCTGACGCTGCTGACGTTTATCTACCCGGGGCTGGGACGCCTGGCCGAACGGGACGACGTGGCTGAAATGCTGGTAGTCCTCAGCCAGGTGCCCCACAGCCCAGACACCACCCCGTGGTTCGATACCGTTTACATCGACCCCATTCGGGCCGAACTGCTGGTCGACCACTGCTTTGCCCCCCATCCCGACCTGCCGGAACTGCTGCCGGTGGAGCGCTATGATCGCTGGGATCGGCTGGGCTACAAAGCCACCCAGGCCTATAACCGCCTGCTGGAATGGATTGGACAACAGCAGGACCAGCGCCAACGGCGACTGATTCCTGGCGTGGTGGGATTTTTAGATCGCGCCATCCAGACGTTCTACTACGGCGGCAACCACCTGCCGGTAGACCAACTCACAGCCCTGCGAGAGTTAATGGAAACCGCCCAACATTACTGGACGGTGGATGACCGCCTGCGTCAGGTGGAACTCACTCTTGGCAGGCCGCCAGCGGCTGACCCCCATGGCTCCATTGCGGCCTTCATTGCGCTGATTCGCCAGGGAACGGTTACGGCAAACCCGTTTCCGGTGGAATCTACCGACCCCAGCCAGACCGGGGTCACCATTGCCACGGTGTTTCAGTATCGTTTGCAGCGGCTCAGCCACCGCTGGCACTTCTGGCTCGATGCCGGTTCCCCCCGCTGGTTGACAGGAACAGATAACTTGTTTGGCTTTCCGATTTTTCTGGGGTCCTATGCCGGAAGACCCTGGCGGGCCGACGACATTGAAACCCTCCACACCGAGCGCTTAGAACGAATTGTGCGGGATTTGTTAGGCCGGGTAACGGAGCGGGTCATCCTCTGCCACAGCGACTTAGCCGTCAGTGGTCAGGAACAAACCGGCCCGCTGCTCCCCCTGATTAGCGCCAATGCTCGAGAGGTGGATGGGTCGGAACAGGCTTTAACGGAATTTCTGTAGTCGTTGATTGACGTCCTTCAAATCAAACCAGTTGGGGTCAAAGTCGTAGCCGATCTTTTCCCATAGCGCATCACTTTCTGGATCATCAGCATCGCCGAGACGGTCTAAAAGTTCTTCATAACCCCAAATTCCAATACAAAAATCCGGCGGGCAGGCCTGCTCTCCGGCCAGACAATAAGGTACTTCGAGGTCAGCCTCAAGGGCCGGCAGGGGTTCCAGAGTAACGGTGTGAATCCACCCCTGGACCGGCGCGTAAATGTAAGAGAATGAGTCGCCCACCTGGGCCACCAGATCCCCCAGGGTAAGTGGGCGGGTTGTGGCATCCGCTGCCGTTAAATCCAGCCCCTCCTGCCCAGGTCGTGGGGGACTTTTAAACCGATAGTCCGCAGTTCCAGCCCAGCCCATGACCTCGGCCAGGAGCAAATGTAGCCCCTGCAGTGAAAGCTCAGAATTTACACAAACCCGCCGCCAGATGGGGGGCTCACTGTCTAATATTTCAATCCGCAGGCAGTAAATTGACGAGGCTTCGAGCACGATAAAAACCAGACTGGCTGTTCGCATGATCCAGCCTACAGCGTTTTTGGTAGCTCACGAAGTGGGCAAAAGATCCCGAGACACCTTAAGTTGAGGAGCGCCAGGTCTCACCGGGTCCGCTAAAGATTTTGAATTTGGGATCAGGATTGTATCCCATCCAATTCTTGTAGGCCAATTCTTGTAGGCCAGTTCTTGTAGGACAGGCAGGATGCCTGCCTTTGGACAGGCGGGACGGCTATCCCACGTTATTGAATTTCCATGGCTTGACTGAGTTCTAACCGGGAAAAGACTTCAGTACGGTTGAAAAAATTTCAGGGGGCTGTTGTGGATGCATGACAACTAGCTTTTATCCCAGGTCAGCCCCCAGGAGTTGTTCTACGCTTTAGCGATAAACCCCGTCACTATAGAGATCGGCCAGAAGTTTCATGCCTTCGTACAATGCTTTGTGAATATCGGGCCTTTGCTCTGCCATGCGGCGGCGATGCTGCGCCATCATTTCAGGGCTGCTTTCCACCACAAAAACATTTCCGACCCGGTTCATGGCGTAACGAATCAGCCGTTGCCGTTCTGATGAAACCGCAAACAACTGCTGATAAACCGGATCATTGCAGGTCGCCAGGATGGCTTCAGCCTCTGCGACGACCATCTGCTCGGTTAAATTGATGACCTTTGAACGTAAAGCAGTGGATGGGCTAATGCCAGACTTAGCTGAACCGGGTGTACGCAACATAGCAGTCTTTTCTCTTAGCATAGTGCGAGGATCAAACGAGAGAACAACGGGCTACAGCCCAGAACTGGGAACAACTCAATGGCCCTCCCAGTCCTAAAAACGACTAGGTAACAGGAGTTATGGGTTAGCCTCCTGTGGTTTCTACCCTAAGCACCAAAAGTAAAAAACTCGGGAAATGAAAAACCCATGAGGCTACTGCTGATTGAAGATGATGAGCGCATCGCCGATGCCCTAGTGGAAGATTTGTCTGACCAGCATTACACCGTTGACGCAGTCTACGATGGCCAGAGCGGTTGGGACTATGCCGACACCACAGCCTATGACCTGATTTTGCTGGACGTGATGCTACCCGGCATTGATGGTATTGCCCTGTGTCGCAAACTGCGCCAGGCCGGGCATCAGACTCCAATTTTGATGCTGACGGCCAGGGACCGCGTCTGCGATCGCGTCATCGGCCTGGATGCTGGAGCTGATGACTACCTGGTCAAGCCTTTCGATTTACAGGAACTTTCGGCTCGCATTCGGGCTCTGCTGCGGCGGGGGGAGGCAACGGCCAAACCCATTTTAGAGTGGGGCAAGCTGCGGCTAGACCCCAGCATCATGACCGTTCAATATGCCGATACCCCCATCGAACTCAGCCCGAAAGAATATCAACTGCTGGAATATTTCCTGCGCCATCCCCGCCAGGTCTTCAACCGCGCCCAACTGCTGGATCAGCTCTGGTCCTTCGGGAACTCCCCCGAAGAAGCTACCGTTAAGGCTCACATGCGCGGTCTCAGGCAAAAGCTCAAAGCCGCCGGGGCACCGGGGGATGTGATTGAGACGGTCTATGGGTTGGGGTATCGGTTAAAGGAAAGTGAGAAGTGAGGGTGCATGTTTCAAGGCTTACGCTGGCGTTTGCTGCTGTATCAGCTCTCCATTATGGGCACCATCATGGGCATTTTTGGCCTGGGGGTGTTTGGGTTATTTAGCCGCAATCTGTACCGACAGCTTGACCAGAAGCTGATGACCCTGGCCCAGGCGGCGACTCCCTCTATGAGAGACGTAAGCACCCAGGGGGAAGGGTATCTCGCCGAATTGGATGAGGTGCCCTGGCGAGATATTTTCAACCGCAACCAGCAGAGTCTGGAATGGTTTGACGTGCACGGCAACCTGCTGGCTAAGCGGGGGAACATTAAATTTGTTCCTCGGGCCAAGTTGGGGGTCCAGACCATGGCCGATCCGCCGGTGCGGGCGTTCACGGTATCTGTATTTGAGGATGAACCCAACGCCGGCAGCCCGGCTTTGACCGGCTACATTCGAGCCAGCCAGACCACCCAGACCATTCAGACGGCCCAGCGTCAGTTATTACTGGGCCTGGCCATGGGCGGTGGCATCACAATTTTGCTGGTAGGAGCGGGGGGGCTATGGCTGACCCAAATTGCTCTGCGACCGGTGGAATATAGTTACCACCAGCTCATGCAGTTCACCGCCGATGCCTCCCATGAACTGAGAGGGCCACTGATGGCAATCAAAGCTTCCATTGGGGTCATGCAGAGGCATCCCGAACGATTTACCCCTAAGGACATTAAAAAGCTCGATGCCATCGGTAGTGCCACCACCCAACTCCAGTCCCTGGCGGAGGATTTGCTCCTGCTAGCCCGCATGGACGCTGAGCAAACCACCCAATCCCCAGAAAAGGTATCCATTAACCGATGCCTGCGGGATGTGGTCGCCCTCTATGGTGAAGCCGCTATAGCAAAGGGGCTGGAGCTGAGCCTGCTGGAGCATGAACAGGGTTTCGTGTGGGGACAGGCCGGGCAACTGAACCGGTTGTTTGCCAATCTGGTGCAAAATGCCCTGCACTATACCCAGACCGGCCATATTATTGTGAGCGTGGCTCGGACTCGACGGTACATCCGCATTCAAGTCGAAGATTCGGGCATTGGCATTGCCCCTGAAGATCTACCCCGTGTATTTGACCGCTTCTGGCGGGCCGATAAAGCTCGCAATCGACGGGCTGGTGGCAGTGGCCTCGGCTTAGCCATCGCGCAGGCCATTACTCACCAGCATGGCGGTAAAATCTGGGCGACCAGCCATCCGGGGCAGGGCAGTTGTTTCCATGTGGTGCTCCCCCTGGCGGATGCGGTACGCCTGCCCAAGATTGCCAGTCGCACCTGGGAAGCCCAATCCTAAACCTCGTTACAATCCAGATGGAGAGTTTTTGGCAAAAGACTACTGTATTCCATTCGGGTTTGGGCTGGACTGCATTTTTTCATCCTTGCCAGGGCGAAAAGGCGATAGGATCTCGGTGAATCTAACCAAGAGGATTCCATTCTTGCTGGGTAGCCGTGAGGCCTGGGGGCAAGAGTCCACTGCAAGAGTCCACTGCAATTGGAGCGTAGGAGATGGGCGAGAAAAATTCTGGAGGTTTTGTCGGTGGTGTCCTGCTGGGGGCGGCCATGGGCACCGTAGCCGGGTTACTGATAGCTCCTCGTACCGGCAAAGAAACCCGTCAAATTCTTAAAAAATCCGCAGACGCGTTACCCGAACTGGTAGAGGACCTGTCTACCTCTGTGCAACTGCAGGCCGACAAACTTTCCGAGACGGCCCTGATGAACTGGGAGCACACCCTCGAACGACTGCGGACCGCGATCGCAGCCGGGCAAGCCGCCAGTCGTGAAAAATATGAAACCCTGACCCAGGCTCAACCGCCTCTCTCCGCCAACGGACCAGAACAGGAATAAATAAGGTTTAAGCGCTTGTGGGCGATCCGCTGTTTTGGCTTGGTCTTTCTCTACTGCTGGTGGCTGTCAGTTTGACAGCCGTGCTGGTGGTGGCCATTCCAACCTTGATGGAACTCAGCCGAGCCGCCCGCAGCGCCGAAAAATTGTTCGACACCCTGGGGCGAGAACTACCGCCAACCCTGGAAGCTCTACGGTTAACCGGGCTAGAAATTACTGAACTGACCGAAGACGTCAGCGATGGGGTAGAACATGCCGGGCGGGTAGTACAGCAGGTCGATGCAAGCCTCACAGCGGCCCGGCAACAGGCCAAAACGCTACAGGCCGGTAGCCGCAGTTTTCTGGCCGGAGCCAGAGCCGCCTGGCGAACCTGGACCCAGACATCCAAACGTTCCCCCCGTCAGCCGGCAAAGCCTGCCCGCAGAAAACCCCAGGCGGCTCAACGCCCCGTCCCCCGTCAGCATTCCGGCAGGCCCAGACCAGCGCTCAAGCCAACGCAACAAGCCAAACATCCCTCTGGGCTGACCGCCCCAAAGCAGCGGCCTGAATCTCCGCCCCGGGCCAATCCCCCCGATGCCCCACCGCTACAGCCAGACCCGGCCAATCCCCCGGAAACCTGAGGATTCGTTGACTTCGTCACCACATATTTCTAAGATGAGAATTATGTAAACAACTGTAAACAACTTTATCCTGTTTACCTGTTAGCTTAAGAATTGGTTATTAGGCCAGGGCGTTCTGCAGTTTCAACCCCTCCCAGATTCAGAAGCAGAGCTTTTCATCGGGAAAAGGGCGATTTCTGAATTGGGCTCGACATGGCTAAGGCTATCGCGCTCTCCCGTTTGGGTGAAAGCCGACCCTTTATTTCGCAGACGGCCCCTAGCCATATCACCTCTCCTGACCGGGCGGCACAAAAGGATTACGGCAATGATGAATTCTTCTACACATGGGCATATGAAGCAGATTCTGACGGTTTTAATGGGTGGGGTGCTGAGCCTGCTGCTATGGCTACCGGCAGCACCGGCCCATGCTTACGATAATCCAGAGCTGCTGCCCGAAGTAGCCACCTCTATCATTGACCTGGCAAATTCCCTCAGTAGCCGCCAAGAAGAAGAACTCAATGCAGAGCTTGAGCAGTTTGAAGCTGAAACCGGCTGGAAACTGCGAGTATTAACCCAGTACGACCGCACCCCAGGCCGTGCCGTGAAAGACTTTTGGGGGCTGAATGACTACAGCGTTATGCTGGTGGCCGACCCCCGAGGCGGCAATTTGCTGAACTTTAGCGTCGGCGATGCCGTCTATGACCTGCTACCCCGTACCTTCTGGATTGAGCTGCAAACCCGCTTTGGTAACCAGTTCTATGTGCGAGAGAATGGCGAAGATCGTTCCATTCTGGATGCTCTGGGTTCCATTGAAACCTGCCTGCGCCAGGGAGGCTGCAACGTGGTGCCGGGACTACCCCAAGAACAATGGATATTAACCCTGGTCACCTCGGTGGTGGGTGGGGTCATCTGCGGCTTTGCGGCCCATCCCAGAAAGCCGGGACAGGCCATTGCCTGGCAGTGGGTGCTGATCTTTTCGCCCCTGTGGGGAATTTTGTTTGTGGCCTTTGGCATTGGCCCGGTGGTAACTCGCACCAGCGACTGGCTCCCCCTTACCCGTAACATTGCCGGATTTTTAATTGGTGCCCTGGTCGCCTATCTTTCTCCTACCTTCAATAACTCCTCCACCACCTCAGAGACCTGAACCAGAGACCCTGGTACCAATCGTCGTTAGCTCTGGCAACATCTCCAAAAGGGCAGGGGATCTAGGGAGCATCAACGGAACCTCTTACTTCCACTAATCCCTTTACCACCCCACCTCACCCCTCACCCCTCACCCCTCACCCTCTACTCCAGCGCCTTTTTCATCAAAATCGCTTCCGGTTGATACCCCAATTTTTCATAAAGCGCCTGAGCTGGGGCATTATCACTGAACACCTGCAGGCTGATCTGGCCAGCTCCTTCTGATCTGGCCCAGTGGTGAGCTGTATTTAGAAGGGCAGTGGCAATACCCCGGCGGCGATGACCGGGGTCTACATACAGCAACAGCACGTAGGGATGAACCACTCCCTGCCGCTGGTCGGTGGCCTGGCCTAACCAGATACACCCGACCGGCGAGTTGGTTTCGTTACTCTGGTTCACATCCACCCACCAGAGGGGGGTATCCCTGGAAAGGTAGCGATCGACCGTAGCCGCAATATGGTGGCGGGGTTGGCTGGCGTCGAGTTCGGCATAGTTGCGCTGCATGAACTTGACCAGCATGGCTCGATCAAGGGATGACCCCACCCGAACTTGATATCCGGGAACGTTGAACGAAAAATGACCGGGGCGATTCGCCATCCAGGTTCTTACCCTTCGGCACCGAATTCGTCAGGGCCATGGAGCAACTCCGACAGTTCAGGGATCGGGCTAGCTACGGGGGTGGTTAACGTTGGGGCAGCGGAATAGTCCGGGTCAACCGCTGGCGCAGGGGCCATCATGTCCGTTGGCAGCACAATGCGAGCGCTGACAGCAATCATGGCGATCGCAAAGATTAGAACGATGAAAAACGGTGCAATGTAAGACCGGAAAAATGACATAGGAAGAGCCAAAAACTGAAGATGTAACGGTATGTATCTACTTCTCTCATCCTACACTGCTCTTAGAAGGCTCTAGAGAAGGATTTATGCTGCTGTTCTCAAGGGCAGGGGAGCAGGGGGCGCTGGGATGCAAACATTGGAATGATCGCAGCATCAGGGAATTACCCCTGGGGGACGACCTGGAAGTCCTGGGTTGACTGCCTGAATGCAAGCCCCGATGGAGTTAGCTGTCTAAATTGCTGAGGAGATCTTCGACTTGTTCGGCGGCCATGGGTCGGTAGAACAGAAAACCCTGACCATAGAGACAGCTGTTGCGTTGCAGGAACTCAAGCTGTTGCTCAGTTTCAATGCCTTCGGCGATGACTTCCAGATCCAGGCTGTCGGCCAGGGCCAGAATTGCTTTCACCAGGCTGGGATTTTCAGCCCGATTGCCCAGATGGGCCACAAAGCTGCGGTCCACTTTCATACAGACAAAGGGAAATCGCTGAAAATAGCTCAAGGAAGAATAGCCGGTGCCGAAGTCATCGATGCTGAGCTTGGGTCCCATCTGGCGAATATGCCTTAGCATCGCCAGATTGTGTTCCACATTTTCGACCAGCAGGCTTTCGGTAATTTCCAGGGTGAGGTTGGTGCTGGGCATACCAGACTGGTCAATGGCTGTCTGGAGCTGATCAATAAAGTCTGGGGACCGCACCTGCACCGGTGACAGGTTAACGCTGAGAGCCATCGACTGAACTATGCTAAACCGCTGTTGCCACTGGTGGAACTGGTTGCAGGCGTGGTGTAGCACCCAACTGCCCAGGGGAATAATCAACCCCGTTTCTTCGGCAATGGGGATAAATTCCATCGGTGAAATCATGCCGTACTGGCTGTGTTGCCATCGCAGCAAGGCTTCGAACCCACACACCTGGCGAGTCTTCAAGTTAACGATGGGCTGATAGTGTAATACAAAGTCTTGACGCTCAATAGATCGACGCAGGGCATGTTCTAAATGCATTTGCCGCAAAATATTGGCATGCATCTGGGCTTCAAACAGGGTGTAGCACGACTTGCCAGAGTTTTTGGCTCGATACAGAGCAATCTCGGCATCTCGTAGCATATCTGCCCCCGCTTGATAGCTGGCTGGCCCCACCACAATGCCAATGCTGGCGCTAATGAAAATATCCCAGTCTGCCAAACTCAGGGGGTGACCAAACTCAGCCAGGAGTTGCTCTGCCAGCCCCTGAGCTTCGGCCTGGGTTTGCATCTGCTCTAAAAGAATGATGAATTCGTCGCCGCTCAGGCGGGCCACGGTTGACCGGGAGGTCAGGTGGTTTTTTAATTTCTGGGCAATAGCAACCAGCACCTGGTCGCCAACCAGGTGCCCCAAACTATCATTAATGACCTTAAAGCGATCTAAATCGAGGAACAAAATCGCGCAAAGTTGCCCAGCACTAGAGCGTTCAGCCAAGACCTGGTCAAGCCGTTGCAAAAACTGTTTGCGGTTGGGTAAACCGGTCAGCAAATCGTGGTTGGCTTCGTACTCTAACCGGGTTAGAAGATCAATCCGCTCGGTAACATCCCTGGAGGAGGTTTGCAGTTGGGTCACCACTCCAGTCTCGTCGACAATGGGTTGGGCCAGGGTTTCCAGCCAAACATAGCGTCCAGATTGCGTTCTCATTCGATAGACCACCGCCTGGGGGCTACCTGCCAGAACCGATTGATGGGTCTTAAAACGAATGCGCTGTCGATCTTCGGGGTGAAAAAAATCGTAGGGGTTCTGTCCCAGCAGGTCTTCTGGCGCAAAGCCTAATACCAGGCGGGCAGAAGGGCTCACGTAGAGATAAATGCCATCTGGGTCGTGCAGACACACCAGATCCCTCATATTGTCGGTTACCAGCCGCAGCAGGGCTTCATTGTTTTTGAGGGCAACCTCCGCCTGAACCCGGGCAGAAATATCATCAAACGTGCAGACGTAGTTTTTAATTGTTCCCCGACTGTCCCGTACCGGAGAGCCGTCAACGGTGAGTAGAATACGACCACCATCCGGTTTTTCTAAAGTGATGCGCTGATGCTGAAACGACTGCCCCATGAGCATCATTATCCCGCAGACGGTGCGCTCGAAAGGCAGGGGGGTACCGTTCTCGTCATACTGGCAAAATTGATACTCCTGGCAGGTGTGCCCCAGCAGGTGTGAGGCAGGTTGCCCTAAAATTTCCTCCGCTCGGGGATTGACAAAGACAAACTTTCCCTCTGTATCGAAGACCACAACCGCGGCAACACTGGTGGTCACAACCCCATCAAACAAGTCACGTTCGTGTTTTAGATCAAGCTCAACCTGCTTCAAGTGAGAGATATCCATCAGCAGGCCATCCCAGCAGAGGGTGCCATCGGCCTGGCGCTGGATTGTAGCGATACCCTGAATCCATTTCATGGCCCCGTCGGTCGTAAGAATGCGACCCTGCCACAGCCAGGGTTCCAGCCCTTGGCTGGAGCGTTCAATGGTTGCTTTCAGGCAGGCCATATCGTCAGGTAATACGGCATCCCACATCAACGTCGGGTTTGCCATCACAGCTTCAGGCTCAAAGCCATACAGGTCTTTACAACCGGGGCTGATGTAGGCGAACCGTCCTACTCCGGCGGAGGTGATTTCGTATCGATAAATGACGCCCGGTAGGTTTTTGGCTAACCCCTGAAACTGAGCCTGAATGCATTGCAAATCTGCTTGCGCCTGATCCCGTTCTGTTTTGAGCCGTTTGAACATCTGCCTCAGGCTTTCAACCGCTGACCGGTCGGCCTGCCCCCCTGGCGCAGATGAAGCCGGGGGATCGGAGGGGTGGGGATACTGAGCAGCCTGGTCATCGGGGGTGTCTGACCTCCGTAGTCCCTGGTAGGTCATCCTGGCAATGCTTAAAACGGTGAGGGTAACTAACCAAACGGGAGCAATGTAAGGAATCTGTAGCTGAGCCAGAGAGTCTAGATCGAGCAGTTCAGCTATCATTCAAGTCCTCCCCCGGGGCGACTTGAGCCGTTGCCCCAAATCGAGGAGAGACCAGCCTCCCATTGGCTTGTACCAGAAAAGCCCCCGCACTACGATCAGGGACTTTAGAGGTTGGCAAAGGGTAGAAAAAAGCACGCCTGCTGCTGTTCATGGATTACGGTAGGGTTCTGGAGACCCCCTGGTGAGTCCATAGAGATAAGCGATGTGGAATAAATCCAAAATCAACTAAACCCCGTCCAGGCTCAGAAATGAAGTTTTACCTTAGAGAAAACTCCAGATCTCGAGCCGGACTGGGTATCGTGATTACCCCGACCGCATCATCCACACTTCCCGAGAATAAACCACGCTAATCAAGATTGACCTAAGGGTAATCACGGACTTTTTACTTTTCACCTTAACCAAAACTTTTTAAGGGGATTGAGTCAGGGCTTGCTCCAGGCGAAGCACTCGAGCTTCAAGCTGCCGCATTTGAAGTTTTGTTTCGATCGCCAGGGTAGCCAAATTGTCGAACTGCTCTTCCAGGGATGGCTCTACGGCAATGGGCGGAGGAGATATTTCCGGCCTTTGGGGAGAACGACGGGGAATGGAGAGTTGTGATTCCAGCCGTCTGACCTGGCTGCTCAGACGGCTCAGATCAGATTCCAGGCGATTGATCCGAGCTTCTAAGCGCGGATCGGCCAGCACCGGTGACTGCCCCCCATAGCTAAACCACCCCAGGCACAGGCATAGAATCAGCGCCAGGGTAAGCTGCCAGCGTTTTATTTTATAGGCCATAGAAATATTGCGGAGGTCGATAGAATGATCCTAAAAAAAACTTTGCAACACATCGGCACAACCCCAAAAAGCTGACCTATCATTAGCGCCAGAGCAGTTAATGATAGGCTCGTTCGAATTGCTTTTATGGTGAGGGGAAACTAACCATGACACTACGCAACCTCCTTTATGGTTTAAGCCTGCTGGCAATGACCATCGGTACCCCCGGTGTGGTTCAGGCCCAACCTCCCTCTCCTGAGGCAATCCTAGAAGATGCTCTGGCCCAGGATACCGAAGTTCCCATTGAGGATGAACTGGTTCCCGACATTGATGGAGAATCCGTTCCTGATGCCGCTTCGCCGCCCGCCGCCGAAGCCGCTCCCGAAGAGCCCATGATGTCGGCCAATGAAGCCTACAACCAGGGGGTTGATCGCTATCAGCAGAACGACTACGACACCGCCCTGGAACTGTTTGACTACACCATCGACCGTAATCCGGAGTTTGCCAACGCCTACCTCTACCGGGGCATGACCTATGCCGCCCTGGAAAACTACAATACCGCTCTAGATGACCTGAACCAGGCTATTTCTCTGGCACCGGGCAACCCCACCGGCTACTTCATGCGGGGAACGGTTTACTTCCGCCGGGGGGATGCCGAACAGGCCATGGAAGACTTTAACGCCACCCTGGCGGTTGACCCCGATTACGTTAAAGCCTATCTATTCCGAGGCTATATCGATGTTCAGGCGGGCCGCAACGAACTGGCCCTGGAAGACTTTACAACCGCCATCCAAATGGCTCCCGAAGACCCTGCAGCCTACGTGCTGCGCGGATTTGCCTGGGAGCGCACGGGCATGTATGACAATGCCATCACAGACTTTACCGCGGCTCTGGAGCTAGACAACAACCTACCTCGGGCTTATATGGGGCGAGGCGTAGCCTACTATCGACTGGGGTTGCTAGATCAGGCTCTGGATGACTTAAACGAGGCAATTTTTCAGGATTATCAATTAGCCAGAGCCTACCTTAACCGTAGTCACGTCTATTATCGCCAGGGCAAAACCCGCGAAGCCCTGGCAGACCTGGAACGGGCCATCGACCTGAACCCCGCCCTGGCAGAAGCCTATATGAGTCGGGGCGTCATCCTGGCTGATCAGGGGCGCTTACGGGAAGCCGAGCAAAACTTTGGTCGGGTGCTGCAGCTTAACCCTGAGTCAGCTCAAGCCTTTAAGCAAAAGGGCGACACCCTGCTGGCAGGAGACAATGAAGCGGCGGCGATTGAAAACTACAGTGAGGCCCTATTCCTAGACCCCACCTATGCCGAAGCCTATAAAGGCCGTGGGGATGCTCGCCTGGCCTCAGGCGATATTTTTGGTGCCATTGATGACTATAGCCAGGCCATTGCCGCTAACCCGGACTATCTGGAGGCCTATGCGGCTCGTGGAGAGGCTTACATTCAGGTGGGGCAACCCCAAAATGCCTACAGCGATTTATCCCAAGCTATTTCCGTTAACCCTGACACCACTAATCCAGAGTTGTTCTACAACCGGGGCATGGTGAGGGCTAATCTGGGGGATGACGCCGGTGCTCGCCGCGACCTGGAGCAGGCAGCCAACCTTTACCTGGAACAGGGAGAGGCGGTTGGCTATCGCAAAACTTTGGAACAGATGAGCCAGCTTTAGGCCATGGCAAACTCTTGGCGACCATCCCTGGGCCTGAGTCAGTGGCGATCTTCCCTGGTTCCCATAGCGATTGCGGTATTCTGCCTCGTCTTGGTGGCCTTAATCGCTCCGCAACCCGCCGTGGCCTCCATTCACACCTACCATGAGCAGCCGGGGCAAACCACCCTGCGATCACGCCAGAGCCTGCGAGACCAGAACGACCTGGCCTGGCAGGCAACCCTGTTCAAACGCTATCACGATGGCGCAGACCCCTCCCTGTATTTACGCTTAGTCGGTTTCCCGGGGCAGGTTACCATCGCCCCCGGCAAAAGCCTGCAGGTAACTACAGGCACCCTGGTCGGGTGGAATGCTTCACCCAGCCTGGATGCAAAAACGCAGGCATTGCCTGCTAATGTCGGTCAGTACCGGTTTGATCAGGTCGTGGCAGAGCTACGGGAGGCAATTCCCCTTACCCTGGTCGTGCCCCTCAATAGCGGCACCACTGCTCGCCTGGTAGTCGCCCCCTTTGTGGTGCAGGAGTGGCTACAGCTCAACCGCATGGAACCCGCTATTCGTTTCCCAGATTAACGTCATGGCAATTGATGCCCAATCCGATTTGTATACGCCCGACTTATAGAGGCAAAAGGTATGGCATCCCTGGGGAGCACTGATTTTATTGCAGGGTTTAAAAATCGGGAATGGGGATTGCGTCTGACGGGATCTGGCTAAACCCCATACAAAAATAAAAAGCCGGGCAAGGCACTATCACTGAGGAGCGAATCCGCAATGTCCTGTGGCCTTGGCCCGGTTCTAGCTTTGGAGCACACGCGAGTCTACAGGATGTGTTAATAATGCGTGATCTTCAGGCGATAGCCAATACATGAAAGTTCAGGAAAGTTCAGGTATTAGTTCAGGTAGAGGGTAATTCTAAGGAAAGTTGCTGCTCAGGGGCCAAAAAGCCGGGCTTGACGTGACGAAAGGTAAGACTGTAACGAGTCTGGCTAACGGGCAGCACCCCATGCAAGACTTTTGTATTCAGCCTGACGATAGCACCATCGGGCAGGGGGGTTACCTGTTTATCCTTCCCAACATACTCAAAAAAATTAGCCTCCCCTAAATTCACCATTACCGCCCAGGGCTGGAAGCAGGTATGGTCACGGTGGGGATTAATGCCAACCCCCGGCGTATATTTGCACAGTAATGCTGAGTGCCATCCCTTTAACCATTCGTTCCCCAGGGCATCGACCCGAGGGTCATGCCGGGCCGGATAGATCCTGGGAGTTTGGCCCAGGGTGGCACCGAGGCCATAATAGGCTTCCAGACGACCTCTAGCATAACGACTCTGCAACAATTCCGTTACCGGTTGTCGTACAGCCCAGGCGTGCCATTCAGCCAAGGTCGGCCCCAGGTTTCCTAAAATTTCGACCATGGTCAAACGAAACGGAACCAGTCAGGGTTGGCAAACTGCCCATGGGCATCCATATCCCAATACGGACAAGGAAACCGTACCTCTGTATTAGCGCAAAAGTCGCTACATTGAGGATCAAACCCTGGTCAGATCCGGAAATAAAACGTTCCTTAGAAAAAAGAACAGTTTTTGATCTGGACCTGGAATTGCCCATTAGCTGCAATCTTGTAACTATGAAGGTTTTGCTGATTCATGGTCTGGCGAGAACGTCTCTCTCGCTAATGAGTTTAGAACGACGACTGCAGCGCGCCGGGCACCATCCCCTGCAGTTTGGTTACTTTGCGTTTGCCGAAAGCTTTGACCACATCGTCGAGCGCCTGGAGCTGCAATGTCAAACCCTGGCTAATCAAGGCCCCTATGCGGTTGTCGCCCATTCCCTGGGAGGCATACTGACCCGCGCCGCCCTGGGGTTGAATCCAGGGCCGTTGCCCCATCAAGTGGTCATGTTGGGGACTCCAAATCAGCCTCCTCGCCTGGCCCCCTTAGCCTGGAAAGTGCCACCGTTTCAATGGTTTACCGGGCAGTGCGGGCAAAACCTGAGCTGCTCAAAGTTCTATGAAAATTTGCCCACCTTAAAGGCCAATTACACCATCATTGCCGGTACGCTTGGTCCCCGAGGTCCTTTCAGTCCCTTTGGGAATGAAGCGAACGACGGTATTGTTGCCCTCAGTGAAACAAAAATACAGCCTACAGACCGGGTCTTGCAGCTGCCGGTGTGGCATACGTTTATGATGAATAATCCGGCGGTGCAGCGCAGCGTTCTCCAGGCGTTAAATACTGGTCAAACATCCAGTGAGGCTTGAAAGAGCGTTTCTAGAGATTGCTCTAGGTCTGTCATCGTGTCACCGAGCTGTACCGCTTGCACCAGACCGGTATCAATGATTGAGGCCAGTTGGTGATTGGCTTGGGTACCGTTGAGGGCGGCAGCAAGGGTGTCAGCAGCGCGACCACTCCCGGCCATAACCAGCACCGGGCGGTGTCGCCGCAGGCTGTTAGGAACATCTTGATGCAGGGCAATCTCTCCACCATTGACCAGTAGGGTTACGGAGGCCATATCTCCGGCCACGGTATCAGCGACTTGGGCAATCCAGTTGGACTCATCCCCCCATTCATCTCCAGGGACCATCACAAAATGGCTGTGATTCAATTCCAGAGGGGCCTGGCCGGGGCTGGTCGGCGTATCTCCGGGGAAATAGGTCATCATTGATTTAACCACCACCCCTAAGAGGGGAAACGTTGACCCTGTTTTCAGCCGAGATTGCCCCATCAGCTGCATCACCCCACAGTCGGTGCCGCCGTCTACCACGACCAGGCTATGGGTTTCGGCAAAGGGGCAAATCACTTCGGTGAACAGCGTTTCAAGTCGATGCCGATCTTTATTACTCAAACCATTTGCCCCGCCCACAACTACCAGAGTCTTGCGGGGAATATTCAGAACCTGCCCCAGAGCCACGGCGACCGACTCATCGTTTTGCAAATCCACCAGCCAGGCGGTGGATTGGTTCTTAAAGGTGAGGCAATGGGCGCTCATGCTGGATGGGAGAGGTGCTGTAATATGCATTATCTTAAAAGACGGTACGAAAACTCCGTTGTATCGTCCACAAACAAGCTGAATTCAAGGCATTATTTGATTGATTCATGAAATTTGCAGCAAACCCCGAAAACATGCCGAAACATGTTTTTTCAGGGCAATTTTGCCTACAAACTAATGAAATGCCCCGGAAGCTATGTCAAGTCCAGGGCGCAAACTGTCGCTTTCCCTTCAGCAAAACTTCACTTCTGGACCCGGACAAGGGCTGAACTAGGCTGCGGTTATGCTGCTGTCCCCCCTGGGACGGTCGGTTACCGCTTATTGTTCCCACATCATATCCTGACCTCACCATACCTCCCCTGGGGAGCGACTGTATGCGCTACGTTGAGGCCTTTGTTGCCCTCGCCAGTTCTGATTTTGCGAAAACCGTGGCGTTTTACGAAGCGCTGCTAGAACAGCCCCCGGCCCCCTCACTGCCTGGTAAGTACGCCCAATGGCGCTTAAAGGGTGGGTTAAAGTTAGGGATTTTTTGCCCAAACCCCAACCATCACCAAGAATTTGAGGCTGACCAGGCAGGACCCATCAGTTTATGTCTAGAGGTTGACGATTTAGACGCCGCTATCGAGTCTCTGAATCACCTGGGTTATCCACCACAGGGTAATATTCAAACCGCTTCCCACGGTCGAGAAATTTATGCTTACGACCCCGGGGGCAATCGCCTGATTTTGCACCAGAGTTGGGGCCAAACAACCGACTCTGAGCCATAGCCCATCGCCCAGGGCTCCCCCAACTACTGAATTAACGTTAATCTGCCGGTTTAGCAGTTTTTTGGCGGTGCTGCACCACCACCTGGCGGAACCCCAAGACCACCAGAATATTAGACAGGGTCAAGAAAGCTTCGGCACCGCCGTGGAGCCAGTCAACATTGGCCAGTTCGCTTTGTAGAGCAACTTTGGCATAAATTCCGGCAGGAATGGTGACTGCAACAAACACCAGCAGCATATAAAAGCCAATCAGGGCTAAACGGGGAGTCGATTGGGTACGGGTCAGAAACCACAAAAACCCCAGGTAGGGGAACAGGGACATGGCAAAGAGGGTATTTTTATCCAGCATATTTTTCCTATAACGTGAGCATTGTCCTGGTCGCCCAGGCCGAACCTTAAGGTCAAGCAGGCATTACGATCAGCCCCAGACCCTAGACTTTTGGAGATGAGAGCCTTTCTTGCCGCCAGATCCACCAGGCGGCCAGGCAAAGGGTGCTATTGCCTACCACCGTCATGGATGCCTGCAGCGTGACTAACCAGGCATAGGATTCGTTATTGTCAAACAAGTGCCAGGTGCAGGCCGCCATGGCGCTGATCAGGGCAGGCAGCATTGCGATCGCCAGCCATCGCCATACGGGGCGCTGGGTCACGGAGGCAAACAGCCACACAAACCATATGGCTGCCATCCATTCCAGCACACTTGACACGTGGATAATCCAGGTAGGCAGGGAAAGGGCGTTCATTGCAGTGTTAAGCCAGTGACAACAGCCTCTATTGTAGAGATGTCGAGGTTTTGAGTACAGAAGTTTTTAGGGGCAGCGATGCGAGCGGTTTTGTGTGGGTACTATGGCATGGGCAACGGCGGCGATGAAGCATTGCTGGCCACCCTGTTACAAATGCTGCCTGCCCACGTCACTCCGGTGGTGCTGTCTGGCCACCCTGTAGAAACAGCCCAGCGTTATGGCGTTGAAGCTGTCCCTCGTAAAGCGCCAGGTCCAGTCATTCAGGCATTGCGCGGCGCTGACGCCTTGATTTGGGGCGGTGGCAGTTTGCTGCAGGATGCCACCAGTCTGCAAAATCCGATTTATTACAGCGGGCTCATGGTGCTGGCTCGCTGGCTGGGCCTCAAAACCATCGCCTGGGGTCAGGGCATTGGTCCTCTCAATCAGGGGCTTAGCCGTCGCTTAGGGCGCTTTGCCCTGCAAAGATGTACTGCCATCAGCGTTAGAGACAGCGGCTCTGCCGCCTGGCTGGACCAATGGAAGTTATCTGGTCTGCAAGCTCCCGACCCGGTCTGGGCACTGGATGCGGAACCCGTGAAAGGGTTGTGGGAATTGCCGGCCCCGCGAGTCGCAGTTGCCCTCCGTCCCCATCCCAATTTGACGGAATCGCGCTTAGACCAGTTCGCTCAGGCTCTGGCGGCTTTCCAAACGGCGACGAACGCCTGCATTCTGCTGGTGCCCTTCCAGCCGATTAAAGATTTGCCGATTGCCGAATACATTCAGCCCCGACTGCCTGGCCCAAATCAGATTTATGCCCTGGCTAACCCCCGTCAGCTGAAGGGACTATTTCGTGGCGTAGAAATGACGATTGGCATGCGGTTTCATGCCCTGATCATGGCAGCGGCGGAAGGCTGTCGTTGTTTTGCCATTAGCTACGACCCTAAGGTTAGTTATTTGATGACTGACCTGAATCTGCCTGGGATTGACTTAACCCTTTCCAATTCCGTCAACAGTTCCACCCTGAACTGGCCGGAGGATATCCGCCAACTCACCCAGCGCTGGCTGGAATTCTATGCGGATGGAGAACCCCTATCGCCTGATCAGATTCAATCTCGGGTAGACCGGGCGCTGATGCACCAAGACTTGCTAATTGACACTCTGAGATTCTAGATTTTCAGGGGGTTGGTCGAGCGGCAGCAATCAAATCCGCCAGAATTTTTCCCGAACTGAGCACCCCCGGGATGCCAGCCCCCGGATGGGTACCCGCTCCAACGAAGTAAAGGTTTGGCACATCCTCGCTGCGATTATGGGGGCGAAACCAGGCCGACTGAAACAGCGTCGGTTCCAGGGAAAACGCGCTGCCTTTGTAGCTGTTGAGGGTATCGCGGAAATGCAGGGGGTCAATGTGATGCTGGGTGACGATGTGCTGCCGCAGGTCAGGCAGGTAGCAGGCCTGGAGGTAGTCAAAAATTTTGGATTTATAGGTTTCAGCCCCATTCTGCCAGTCCGTCCCACTATCCAGATTGGGGACCGGGGCCAGCACATACCAGCAGTCGCAGCCGGGGGGTGCCAGGGATGGGTCGGTAGCGGAGGGGCGGTGCAGATACAGGGAAAAGTCGTCTGGTAAAGTTTTGCGGACGAACAGGTCATCCACCCAGTCACGGTAGCGGTGCCCCATCAGGATTTCGTGGTGGGCCATGTGATCGTATTTGCGATCGGTGCCGAAGTACACCACGAATAAAGAGTTTGAGTAGCGCATCCGCTGAATAGCGCGATCTGGATAGCGGCGTCGGAACCGTTGGGGAATCAGCTTCAGGTAGGTCATGGCCACATCCCCATTGGAAACCACCGCATCCGCAGAGACCGTTTCTCCGGTAAGCAGCCGCACTCCCGTCGCTTTACCTGCATCATTGACCAGGATTTCCTGCACTTCGGCATTGAGCTGTAATTCGCCGCCCAATTCCTGAAAGAGGCTCACCAACCCCTGCACCAGCGCTCCCGTACCGCCCATGGCGAACCACACCCCAAAGGTTTGCTCCAGCTTGTGGATCATGGCGTAGATGGAGGTGCACTGAAACGGGTTGCCGCCAATCAACAGGGGATGAAAGCTGAACACCTGCCGCAGTCGCGGGTCTTGAATGTATTGATTGACGAATCCTGCCACGGTGTTGAAAGACTGTAGCTGCACCATATCCGGTGCGACTTTGAGCATATCCAGGGGGCTCAAGAAGGGCTGGGTCATTAGCGGCAGACCCTTCTCAAACACCGCCTGGGAAGCCTGGTAGAACCGCTCGTAGCCTTTTACATCGGCAGGATTAAAGGCTCGAATCTGTTCGATCAGATCCTTTTCATCGTCGTTGTAGTGGAAGACTGAGCCATCCTCAAACCGGATGTTGTAGAAGGGGTCGAGCTTGACCAGGCGAACGTAGTCTTCTGTCTTGCGGCCTGCTACGGCAAATAGATCGTGGATGAAGTTTGGCGCGGTGATGATGGTGGGTCCGCCATCGAAACGAAACCCATCCTGCTCGTACACGTAGGCGCGACCGCCGGGCTTATCCCGTTTTTCCAGCATGGTGACCTGGTGCCCCTGGGCCTGCAGACGAATCCCCGCCGCCAGACCACCTAAGCCTGAGCCGATGATGGCGATGTCCATCGCTAATCCACCGGCAGGGGATAGCTGCCGGTGTCATGCTTCAGCAATAGTCGGGTGCTTTCCCATGTGGGGCCGACAACGCGGCGGTCAGTCTGCTCTGCGGCCTGGAGGGTGCGAACAATCATGGTGGTTCGTTGGCTGAAGGAACAAAAGGTCAAACGTTGTGATTCAGGAATGTCGCAGTGGGGTGATTAGCTGAAGGCTCAAGAGCTAGGGCAGCATTATGCAGCCGTAATGGCCAAACAAATCATCAAACCTACCAGGGCAATTGCGGCACTCATGGATAGGACTGCAGAAATTCCGCCAACCCACTTGATCACATCCCAGGTGCGATCTTCCCACTTGCGATCGCGCAACTGATGCTCAGACAGCCGATCGATGTCTGCCGTAAGCTTATCAGTCGTTTTGCTGTTCTTCTCGATTGCCTGACTGTTCTTCTCAACTAGTCTTCTCAACTAGGGCCTCAATTCGGTCTAAGCGGTCACTGCTGGTAGTTATCCACCGTATCGCTTCTTCTACAGCTCACCAAACCCCTTTTTCTTTTTCTGCTTTTTCTTCTTCTTGCCACCCGGTGCTCTGAACCCAGGACGCCCACCCCCCATACCGGGTAGGCCAGGCATCCCGCCGCCCATACCGGGCATGCCGCCGCCCATACCGGGCATCCCGCCGCCCATGCCGGGGAAGCCACCGCCCTGGCCCATTTGCTGCATCATGGAGCGCATCTTGGTGAAGTCGCTGACCAGTTTGCCCACATCCTTTTCAGAGTGGCCCGAGCCAGTGGCAATGCGGCGGCGACGGCTGGGGGAACTGGAGAGCAGCTTGGGGTTTTTGCGCTCTTCCTTGGTCATGGAGTTAATCATGGATTCGCAGCGCTTGAGCTGGGCTTCGCCCTGTTCCAGCATGTCGCCGGTAAGCTGCTTGCCCATGCCGGGAATCAGCTTCATGATGCCGCCCAGGGAGCCCATGCTCTTCATAAAACGCATCTGCTTGAGGAAATCGTCGAAGTCGAATTCCGCTTCTAGAATCTTCCGCTGCATCTTTTCGGCATCGGCGAAGTCCACCGCTTCCTGGGCCTTTTCCACCAGGGTGATGATGTCACCCATGCCCAAAATGCGGGAGGCCATGCGGTCTGGGTAGAAGGGCTGCAGGGCTTCTACCTTTTCGCCAACGCCGATGAACTTGATCGGCTTGCCGGAAATTTGCCGTACCGACAGGGCTGCCCCACCGCGAGAGTCGCCATCCATTTTGGTGAGAATGGCCCCGGTAATGCCAATTTGCTCGTGGAAGGTGCGGGTCAGGTTAGCCGCTTCCTGGCCGGTCATGGCGTCAACCACCAGCAGCACTTCGTCGGGGTCGATGGCGGCTTTGATGTCGGCCAGTTCGGCCATCATTTTGGGGTCAATCTGCAGACGACCTGCCGTGTCGACGATGACCGTATCTACCCCCGCTTCCCTGGCCTTTTCAATGCCCTGGCGGGCAATATCCACCGGGTTGGCGTCGGTGCCCATGTCGAAGACGGGCACGTCGATTTGCTGCCCCAGGGTAATCAGCTGATCCACAGCGGCGGGACGATACACGTCCGTAGCCACCAGCATGGCGCTGCGGTTTTCTTTGCGCAGGTGCAGAGCCAGCTTGGCCGATGCAGTGGTTTTACCGGTACCCTGCAGACCGGCCATCAGCACTACGGTGGGTTTTTCTGGGGCATCGGCCAGGGGGGCGTTGGTTTCCCCCATCAGGTTAATCAGCTCATCGTTGACGATTTTGATGAACTGCTGGTCCGGGCTGACCCCCTTGATGACCTCGGCCCCCAGGGCACTTTCTTTGACCTGGGCGACGAAGTCTTTAACGACCTGCAGGTTTACGTCGGCTTCCAGCAGGGCACGGCGCACCTCTTTTAGAGCGTCGTTGACGTTCGATTCACTGATTTTGTCCTGACCGCGAAGGCTTTTCCAGGCAGAGTCGAGGCGATCAGACAGGGCTTCAAACATAGTTAGGGCAGGGTTAACGTCAACGTCGGCCTTAGAAAACGCAGGGAGTGGCGCTATGGGTAAGACCGTTCTTACAGAATAACTATTCTAAAGGGTTAGAGCCCTTCTCTGGGATATGCTGACAGTAGCATCTAAGCCTGATTCCAACTTGTCCGCCAGGGCCATTGAGCCAGGGGCAACTGCAGACCAATGTCCCGTACCACCGCCAGGAGGGAGATGCCAGGGGGGCAACCTGGAATCATGATCAAATCTTGACGTATCAAAAGATATCTATACCCAGTCCAGCTCGAAATCTGTCGTTTTCTCTAAGGCAAAACTCCACTTCTGGACTTGGACGAGGTTTAAATTTGAAATATCTACATCTGCGAAATTTCACCAGGGTGCGTTGTATAAGTTCTTGATAGATGAGACTTAAACGACCATGGCAAGCGAATCATCACATGGCCTGATGCCAACCCTGCCCCAGGGCTCTCAACCCCGGTCCTCCGGGATCGCGTCCCAGGCTCAAGGAGATTTTTCTGACCATGGCCCGACGGCCTCTGGGGCAGACGCTGAATGGCTGAATTTAATTCAGCATCACAGCTATCTGGTAATGGGGGTGGTAGAAGTCTCTACGGAAATAACCGAGGAGGCTCTCAACCAGCGCATTGTCTTTGCCAATGATTACTTTTGCCGTTTGACCGGAGCCGCTGCCAGGGGAGAGTATCTGAACACCTGTCTGCTGTCTCGGCTAGCGCCCGAGGACCAGAACAAGCTGCGGGAACGATTTCGTCGCCACTGCCTGAGCGCTCTGCTGCAGTATCGCTACGGGGCGGATGATCTGGTGGCCAACCGGGTGTTGAGCGAACCATTCATGGTGTCTCTGGTGGACCCGACCACGACCCAGATGCGCAAAATCGAGCTGCGCCTGCGCACGAACCGATCCGACCGGTCAGGGACGGGGATTGAGATTTTTGACGTAACCCCCGAGCTAGACCAGGCCCTGACGGCTTGTTGGGAAGATACCCCTACCCGGCAGCAGGTGATGACCCAGCTGCTTACCCAGGGGTCTCCTTTAAAGGGTCTGTTAGATCACTTATCCCCCGAGAACTACGCGGCCAGGGGCTTGGTCTTACTGGAAGGGGTAGACGTTACCGAGCGGGAAATGTCTAAAGCCCTGGTGCAGCTACTGGTAAGCCATGAGTCGGTGCTGGAGCCAAGCAAGTTCAACAAAGCCCACGCCCTGATGAAGCAGCTGTTTCAAGCCGACGGCAGTTTGCTACTCAGTGCCGAAAGCAGCGAAGCAAAGCTGTTTCGGGGGCTGGAGAATCCCACTTGGGAAGTCACGACCTACGCTGTGGAAGACCTGCAGGATTCGGTGTTTGTACAGGCCACCAGCCGGGGGGATGTACTCAACATTCCCGACCTGAGTCTGGTCACCACGACCCAGTGCGAGCAGGACATTCTGGATGGTGGGGTTCGTTCCCTTCTGCTCATCCCCCTGGTGATGCGCTCCACTACCCTGGCCGACAGCACCGCCCAGATGATGGGCATCATCGGCCTCACCAGCAGTCGCCCCTATGCCTTTGGCCAGGCCAACTGCAGCAACGCCACCACCCTGATTCCGGCCCTGACGGCGGCCATGCGCCACACCATTCAAGTCCGCTTCACCAACATTCACCCTTCGGTGCGGTGGCGGTTTGAGCAGGAAGCCGAGCGGCGCAGCTGGGGACTGCCGCCGTCTCCTATCCTGTTCGAAAATGTTTATCCCCTCTACGGCATTTCCGATATTCGGGGATCTTCTGAAGAGCGCAACCGGGCCATTCAGCAGGACTTACTACAGCAGTTTCACCTGGCCCTGGCGGTGGTGGAAGCAGTTTGCACTGAAATGAACCATGCCCTGGTCCTTCAGCTCAAGCTCGATCTGGAGGACCACATCGCCGACCTCAAGCAGGGGATTGCGGTGGATTCAGAAGTGACTCTGCTGAGCTACCTGAGTGAGCAAATTGAGGCCCACTTTCCCTGCTTTGCCCAACGCAGCCCTGCCGCCGCCCTGGCCATTGAGCAGTACCAGCAGGCTCTGCACCCTGAACATCGCTGTGTGTATCAGGCCCGCGCCGTATATGACCAGACCATCACCCACATCAACCAGATGCTGCGGCAAACCTGGAACCAGTGGCAGACCTCCATGCAGGCCATTACCCGCCACTACTGCGACATTGAGGCTACCGATGGCATCGACCACATGATCTATACGGGCAAGGCGATTGATCCGGAATTTACGGATTTTCAGCTGCGATCGCTGCGGTACGAACAGCTCCGGGCCGTGTGCGACTGCGCCCGCCAGAGCTTTACCCTGAAAGACAAGTACGACACCGACATGGTGATCACCCACCTGGTGCTGGTGCAGGCCTTCACGGTAGATATCATGCACGACGAAAACACCGAACGCCTGTTCGATGTCAGAGGCACTCGGGATACCCGCTACGAAATCGTCAAAAAGCGCATTGACAAAGCACGGGATGGGGAAACGGGCGATCGCATCACCCAACCGGGAATGCTCACCATCGTCTATTCCACCAACGACGAATGGCAGGAATATCAGCAGTACCTGCGCTACCTGCAGCGGGAAGGAATTGTCGGGGAGTCTGTGAAACAGGGCACCGTCGAACCGCTTCAGGGGGTTAGCGGCCTGAAATTTGCCAGGGTTGAAGTGCTACCAAAGGCAGCCTGAGGCACCGGTGCGATTCCCCGGAATGGCCACGAGAATGCTGATGTTTTGGACAGAGAACCAGACATGAATGTCACTGAATTAAGCTGAAATCAACCCCTGCCAATTGCTGAAAGCCTTGATCTGCCGCAGGGTGGGCACTGCCAGCCCTGTCAAGGTGTTCCGAAAAGGGAGATTTTAACTCCATCAACCCCCCTAAAATCTCAATTATGCGTAGGGTGTGTCCCGGCCTCAGGCTCACCGTGCGACGATGCAAAATTTCTGCCCTGGCCGGAACGCACCGTTTGCGTTAAGCGAGAATCTTGATATCGTAAGCGGTGCATTGCGGCCCAAAGACAAAGCCTGTGAGATTTTGCGCAGATGTGTGAGCCGCTAATGCACCCTACGCCAGTCACTGATTCGTACCAATATTCACCTTGACAGGGATGGGTGGGCACTGCCCACCAGCCTTATGTCAGTGACATTTAACCAGACATTGTGCTGAGTTTGTCTACTCCCACAATGTTAAGTTTTATTACGAACCTAGGCAATGGACTGTTCCTCGGTTCAACACATCAGCATTTTTTGCCAGAGGCGGGCACTCTTAATTAGCGTCCATTATTTCGCCAAATATCGTTTGCTAGATGCTTTTAACTATCTAGATGCAAACAACCGTTGGGCCTAAATTTCGGCAACAGCCCGCTCGATCAAGCGCCGGGCCAGGGTTTGAATGCCCGTGTGCTCATAGTACTTCACTGAAATATCCAAAAATGCTCCCAGGTAATCCAGCTTGGTCTTGGATCCTTCCACAAAGCCAGCGACATTATCGAGCAGTTTGCTCTGGGTAATGCCCTGATCAACCACAAACCGCTCCATCCATCCGGCGGTGGATTCCATGCTTTCGGTGATAAATGCCAGCTTACCTTTAGAGTCTTTACCGGGAATTTCGTCCTTAACCCCTTTAAAGGTTTTATTGTCATCCAGGTCAGAAGGTCCCATGCCCTTAATGGCCCCCAGGGTTTTCGAGGTAAAGTCGGCCCCCAGGGGAATGATGCCGTCGAAGGAGACCAGGGCCGCCATCCGCATCAGAGATTCGCCGCTGTAGTCCCCCAAGGCCGCCAAAAAGTCTCCTAAACTATCGCCGGGGATGCCGTTGATATGGCAAAAGGCAACCACTTCCGTCACGAGCTTTACGGCCAGGTCAATGGTTTGGGCCTTTTCGGGCTTAGGAGTTACATTTTTTAAGAAACCAAGGAACGTATCCTGCCCGATGCGGTTGGCCAGGGCAGCGGTGCCCAACGCCCCAGAGGCAGAATCTACCGTCTGGTAAAGCCACAGCGCCCGTTGATACCCCTGCTTTTTGTCGTTAAACAGAGCTACTGCCCGTTCGCCAATGGCGGTAACCATGGCTTCATCGGTTTCGCCCGTGACGGCTTTGATGGTGTTATCAAAACCGACCAGATTATCCCACTGGCCGGGCACGAAGGTATCCAGCGACTTTAAGGCCCGTACCGTAAGCCCGCCCTTGGGCAGGTGATCCACCAGTTCATAGATTTTTTTACTCATGGTTAAATCCTAATGCTAACTGCGGAGATAAAGCCTGGAAGCCCCCGGGTGCAACCATGGCAGGATGGTGTTTGGTGAGGAATCTTACTCGCAGGGGTGATGCCTCCAGAAGATGCCGCACCTGAGCCCCAATCAAGAGGCAGGCTGAGGCACCAATTCCGGAATTGAGCCGGGCTCAGCCGGGGCAGTTTGGGGCGGCGGTAATTTGGTCCCGGGTTCTACGTCTTTAGCCGCAGCTTTCTTAGCTTTAATCGCCCCTGACTGGGCATCTGTCTCCGCCCCGACCGGTTCCTCAAACCCTTCTAATTCAGCCAGCCCTTCCAGATCAAATTTCTGCAGCCAGGCCACCCGATCTGCCTGGGTAAAGGACTGATCACGAGACAGCACTTTAACCTGATAGCGGTTATTCACCAGCAACCCGGTGGCGGTAGTTCCCTGATTTACGGCTGGATAGCCGGCAATGGTTTCGGTAGCGTCTTGATATTTAGCTGCTGCCGCTGGCAGGCTAATGGTGTCGTTAATGCTAAACATCGCCAGGGTAACGCCGTCTTGCTTGAGTTTGTACTCGGCAAACCCCTTTTTCTCCTGGGAGGGAACGACCTCATAGCCCAATCCCTGCTTGGGGAAAAATTTGTTGAACGTGCTGCCCTGCTCGGCTTCCTTAGCGACAGCGGCAGGGGCCTTAAACCCAGTGGTGTCTTTCTGCACCTGGTCGTATTTAGACGGTGCCGAGGAGCAGGCCGTGACGAGCAAAGTCAGGCTCAATACAATCGGCACCAAGCGCCGAAGCCATCGGGTCAGATTCATAACGTTCTCCTTAAGTTCTTCACTGTTGAAGCCGGGCTAATGCACCATCGGGGCAGCATTAAGGTGAACCAGGGCCAGCCCGAAAACCGATTGGTTACCACCTACCTATAAGCCCAGCGCGGTTTTCAACTTATCTAAAGCAGCGGATTCTCTGGCGCTGACTTTACTCCCTGAGCCGAATAAACCGCTGCCAGCCGCTTCTGCCACGGCTTTGCCACAGTTGTAAATAAATTGCTTATATTCATGCACTTCTGCGGCGGTCGCCTTGCCTTCTAGGGTGTTCAAGGCGATGTGGATGGTCTCTATGGCTTGATCAATCACCGCTCCTGACTTAACGTCTTCAGACTTAATATCAGGTTTGGCCAGTTTGACCTGCTTACTTTTCAAGGTTTCTTCCGAAAAAGCCGCTTGAATCACACTGTTGTCGGGATACTGCTCGGCAGCACCGGCAATTTGTTTAGACAACGCAGTGGCCTCAATAGCTGTGGAGACAATCCCCATGTCGACCATGGCCACGGCTAAACCGGTCATCATGGGAGCATTTACGATTTTCTGAAACTCTTCCGGGGTGTAATCACTCATCGGTCACCTCTGTAAACCATAAAACCTGGAGCTAACACTAAAATAACGGCCTCTGTTCCCACCATTAAACTCCAATTCGTCAAGAGCTAAGTCTGGCAGATTCTTTAATATCGTCAAATACCCGGATGAAATATAGGTAAAGACCACAATAAACCCATAGATTTGCAATGTCTCTTCATATTTCGCTCCGGCTTATCACCCCACGCCCCCCTCGGGTCAGGCGCTTCTATAAAGACGGCGTTACAATTGAGGCGCTGCAAGTTCACCCCTTTGCCTTCAAGCGCGTTGAGGAAACTCTATGCCCGCAACTACTAACTCTCCCTACACCCAGGAGCAAATAAAAGTCTGGTTTCGCGGCCTGCTGACTATGGCCTGGGCCGACGGAGATTTTGATGACGACGAAAAAGCCCTCATTACCTCAATCACCCAGGATGAGTTGGCACCCTGTACTGATTTCGACCATTTTGAACCCGTTTCTCCCCAGGAACTCGCCGCCACCCTGGGCGACGACCCCAAAACGGCAGAGAACTTTCTGCGCATGGCGGTGATGGTAGCCCTGGCCGACGGGGTGTATTCCGTGGAAGAAGACGATCAACTCCAGGCGTTCTGCTCCACCTTAAATCTCGAAGAGACCCTTCTATCCTCAGTGCGGTCTACCCTGTACAACCTGAATCAAGGACCAGCCGGGGCCGCCTCACCCCTAACGCCACCCAAAGCAGGGCATGGCAAAGTTGATCCCCTCAAACCGGCCCGAGAGTGGCTAGACCAACTCGATGTCCATGATCCTCGTCTGGCCCGGTTCCTGTGCAAAATGATTCCGGCCCAGTGCCCCTTTGAGCGCGATGTGGTGCTGTTTAAGAAAAAGTTGGTGCACATTCCCCCCATGTGTAAGCTCAACCCCCTTTACGATCAGCTGGTGGGCTTGCGGTACCGCGCTCTCTCGTACCTGGCAGATGATGTCGGGGAAGATGTGACTCCTTACCTCTAGAGGTCCCCTCTATACCTCCCCTCTATACCAAGACATGACCCCTGACTTTTAGCTGTCCCCTCTGTACCAAGTCCCGCTCGAAAGTTGTCCTGTTCTCTCAGGTAAAACTCAACTTCTGGACCTGGACCAGGGTTAATAGCGAATTCTTGGGTCAATATAGGCGTTGAGGATGTCGATCAGAATACTGATGACCGCCACAATCATGGCGAAAAATACCATCAGTCCCTGCACTACTGGATAGTCTCGCTGGGAGATGGCTTCGTAAAGCCGGTTGGCCAACCCCGGCCACGAGAAGGTAACTTCCGTCAGCACCGCACCGCCCAGCATGGCGGCAAAGGTCAGGCCTAACACCGTAATCACAGGAATCATAGCATTCCTGAGCGCATGTACCATGACGATGCGATATTCGGGAATGCCCCTGGCCCTGGCCGCTTCCACATAGTCAGAGGCAAGGGTTTGTTTCAGGTTGACTCGCACCATACGCTCAAACACACCGCTGATTAAAATTCCCAGGGTGAGGCTGGGCAGGGTGAGGTAGTAAAGGGTGGTGGCAAACTGGCCCAAATCCAGCGTCAGCAAGCTATCCAGCAAATACAACCCGGTTGGGCCTGTCGGCGGAGTTGCCGTCATCGGGTAGCGCGTGCCAACGGGAAACCACTGCAGCCCGACCGCAAAAATTAATTGCAAAATCATGCCAAACCAGTACATGGGAATGGCGTAGGTAATGATGCCAAACAACCGTCCGCCGGCATCGAGGGCAGAATTTGGGCGAGCCGCCGCCAGGGAACCAATGCCCACCCCTACCACCGTGGCCACAATCATGCCGCACACCGTCAGCTCAACCGTCGCCGGAAAGTGAGCCTGAATGATTTCCCAGACGGTTTCCCCCTGGGTTGCCAGTGAGGTGCCCAAATCAAGCCTGAGTAGCCTCCCCAGGTAAGCTAAGTACTGCATCCAGAGGGGTTGATCCAGTCCCAGCTGAATCCGCAGTTCGTCTTTAGCGGCCTGGGGTGCCCGTGGACCCAGGAGAGAATCAACAGGATCCCCGGGTGTTGCCCTCAGCAGCAAAAATACCACCGTGGTGATGGTCAGAATCATCAGCGGGGCCAGCAGTAGCCTGACGGTGATGTAGTAGCGAAGGTGGCTGGAGCGAGACATTTAAGGAAAGCAGGAGGGAGCAAGGGAGCAGGGGAGCAAGGGGGATGGGGCGCGAGTCGTAAGTAAGCAGGGTGAGTCACTGAATGACCTAAAACCGACAACTTACGACCCATCACCCTTCATCCTTTACCCTTCACTTTTAGTCATTTGCCACAGTAGAAACTGCTGAGTTGGTTGGATACCTACGTTCGAAACCCCTGCCTGGGCGAACACGTAGTCTTTGTTCTGCCAGAGAGGAACGTAGGGAACATCTTCCACCATGACCTGCTGCAGGTTGGCAATCACGGTCTGGCGGGCGGCGGGGTCTTGCTCAGCCCGTTGCTTGGCTACCAGATCGTTAGAAGCGGGACTGAAATAGAAAGACCCGTTAGCTTGGGAGGCTCCTTCGATGCATTTCTCAGCTTCCGACCCGTTTTCACAGCTCAGGAAGGGCTGAATGAAGGTATCAGGATCGTAGTAGTCGGGGTACCAGTTAGAAAGAATAATGGGATACACCCCTTTGCCGACGTTCTCCCATAGAGTAGCCCCTTCAGTACTCTGGACCGTGACGGTTACCAGGCCGGGCAATCCCTGTTCCACCGATTCCTTGAAGGTGTTGGCTACGATGCTGCGGATGGTAGAAGCAGAAGGGTACCAGATTTCCACATTGAGGGGGTTATCTTCTGAAAAGCCAACTTCGGTGAGCAGTTGTCGAGCCAGGTCAAAGTTACCGTCGCCGTAGGCTTCTTTAAAGACAGGTTTAGCTACATCAAAGCTGGCCGGAATCAGACTGTACAGAGGTTCAGCCTGGCCCTGAAATACCCGCTCATTAATTAAAGGACGATCAACCATGGCGGCAATAGCCTGACGCACCTTAACATCATCCAGAGGGGGAATGGTCTGGTTCAGAGACATATAGTTGATGACGTTGGTACCCGCTTCGATCACCTGCCAGCCGCCGGAGTTAGCTTCTCGCTCAAGGCTGGCAATTTGTTCTGGATCGAGGGTCTGGTAGGCCACATCCAGGCCACCGGTGCGAAAGGTGTTGTAGAGGTTGGCGGGGCTGGTGAAAATTTGAATGTCAATGCCTTCGTTGGCAGGTTTTTCGCCCCAGTAGTCTTCGTTTACATCCAGCTTGATTGAGTCGCTGGTAAAAGACGCCAGCTTATAAGGACCGGTACCAATAAACTCATCGGGCTTGAAGCTGCCAGACCCAATTTCGTAGCTGGCCGGAGAAACCGGAGTAACCCCCGAAAACGAAAGAAGGGACGGGAAGGCCACAAAAGGAGTCTTTAAGGTAATGGTGAGTTCGTAGTCGCCGGTGGCTGCTACGGTTTCGATTTTGTCCCCCAGCAGGTAAGCCGGTCGGCCTCCATTGTCCATAAACCGCTGGATCGAAAAGGCCATGACTTCGGCATTAAACGGAGTCCCGTCGTGTAGAGTGACGTCTTCCCGCAGGGGAATGGTGTAGGTCAACCCGTCGTCACTAACGGTGGGCATGGCTGTGGCCAGTTGGGGCACTAAAACCGTGGTGCCCGGTTCGTAGGTGTAGAGTTTATCCCCCAGGTTGTTCAGTAAAATGCCGGGGAAAATTTCGTAGGAATCCGCCGGATCGAGGGTGCGAGCGGTCAGGGTAGTGCCCATGCTAATGCGCCCGTTACTGGTTTCTGCCGATGCAACAGCCTGGGGGTCGGGGGTTTGTTGGTCGTTGCCCGCGCAACCAACCACCAGGGCCAGACACAAGCTAAACAACCCGGCAAATTTCATCAAAGAGCGCCATTGATGCCGCGGGAGTAGAGCCTGCAACCGCCAAAAATTTATCTTAAATACCACTGGGACCATGAATCTACAACCTCTCACCGGGAAAGTCCCGTCTATTGTGCGCACTTAGAGAACTGCATAGTTGTATCACTCTTTGCCGTTCCCCTGTCAATAGAAAGTGAAATACTAGCACCTGAACATTGCCCCTGGCAGGGAGACAATAACCCCTGCCCGACTAAACCTACCCGGTGTTCTGGAGCCAGGGGGGAGAGCCACCTTTCCCCAACCCATGATGTTTTCCGCCTGGATTGAGGGCAATGGGGCCTTTTATCGGGTCAGGGTTGGCCCCCAGCAGGTCAGGGGCGCGATCGCATCTCTTCAGCCCTGGCCAGCCAGATGCTGGGATCCCAACGTTATCTCAACAGCACGCCCCAGTGGCCCATCAAGTCGTCGGTTCTGCTGAGGGTTCGGTACTGGCTTTCGGGCTAGCAAAGCGCTTCCAGAGGGCGTCGGTGACCAAATGGGACAGCAAGCCTATGGGACCTGCAAACAGGCACAGCGCCAGAGAGTGCCGGGTAAACACGCCGGTTTCTTGCCCCTGCCAGTAAATCCAGCGGCCCACAAACAGGTCAAATACCACAAAGTGAATCCAGCCGGTAGCGGTGACGTGAGGATCCGCAAACAGGGCCGCCAGATCAGGCAGACTCAAGTTCGGGTCTGAAAAAGCTTCGATGCCTTCCACGTTGCTAAAGCTGGTCACAAACAGAAACAGATAAAGCCCGGCCAGGGCTGCGAAGGGCAGCAGCGACCCCATCACGGTGCGGGTCAGTTTGGTATTGGGCACCAGCACCATCAGCGTCCAGAATGGCAGCACGAACAAATTGGCACCATTAAACAACAGCTCTAGCAGGCCATTATCAACAGTCATGACAACACTCTCGGAGGGTGAAACAACACCCTACAGTGTAAACAGTTCGGCCTACGCTAGGGCCTGCGTTACTCTTGGTGCAGCGGCAAACGCACCAGAAAGGTGGTGCCTTTAGCGGGTTCACTATCCACTAAAACCGCGCCGCCGCAGTACATGAGCAACTGCTGCACAATCGATAAGCCCAGGCCAGCTCCTTCAGATTCATTTTTGGGTAAGTTTCGTCCCCGATAAAAGTGTTCGAAAATTTTAGGTAAGTCGCTGGAAGATATGCCGATACCCGTATCTCTGACTTCAATTTCGGCAAAATCATCCCGCTGATAAGCCGTTACCCACACTTCGCCACCGCTCTCGGTGTATTTAATGCTGTTGTTCAGCAAATGAATCATGATTTGCCGAATCCAGGGGTCGGGGCAGTTAACCGGCGGCACGTCATCCGGAACGGTGTAAGCCAGCATAATGCCCTTTTCTAAGGCCAGGGGTTGGTAGGTACTGACCACCGGAGGAACGGTCTCTGCAAGGCAAAGGGGCTTCGGCTCGGTATGGCCGATGCTGGTTTCCATCTGTAGCAAATTCAAAACGCCATTAATGAGCGCACTCTGCCGGTCGCACTCATTGCAGATCATATCCATGTATCGCTTGCGCTGGGGCAGTTTCAGATTGGGCGAATCGAGCAGCGTGAGAGCCGTTTTGATGGTGGTCAGGGGAGTTCTAAGTTCTTGCCCTACCGTATTGAGGAAGTCATCTTTGAGCCGTAGGGTGTTCATTAACACTTCATTTTGGGAAGACAGGTTAGACATGTTCATCGCCTGCTGACGAAAAGAAGAGACGGTCTGGCGCAGGCTTTCTTGTAGTTTGAGCTGCCAGTTCAGCCATTTGTCGGCCATAGCCAAATATTGGGCAGAGCCGGTATCAATCTCGGGCCAGTAATGTTCCCAGTGGGTAGCCAAATCGGTAATGCTGCTGTAGCCGCTGGTATCGGCGAGATGTTCCACAATCGCCCCCACGGCACGGCCAACCTGCGCAACCAGGTTAGGGTTAATGGAGCAACACACCGAAAGATAGGAAGGACGCCGCTGCACCGTTGCCGATGCGGCAGGCAGGGGACCAGTATTTTCGGCGTCTTCATCATCGTCAGCCGTTAGGGGAGAGGCGGATAGGGGCTGCAGGCGGTAGGCAATGACCAACAGGGCAAACTGGTCGGCCTGGGCCAACAAAAAATATTCCCCGCGCCAGGTCCGGGCCTCGTGCAGGGGAATTGCCAGTTCAGTAGGGGTGGCACCGCTCACGTCCTGGGGCGGCAGGGGAGAACCTGCCTTCAGCCGGGTGAAATGAAACAGGCGATACTGAGGTGAGAGGGTCTGGCTGTAACGACGAATATCATCTGTCCAGACCTTATCGGTAGGTAACTTAAAGAACAAATTGGCCTGAATCTGCTGGGTTTCTAGAAATTCTACAGCGGCCTGCAAGATGGCCTTAAACCCTTTTGGCTTGACTTGTATGTACTCAGGGGAGGCATCACTTTGCAACAAAATGTGGTGCAGGGATGCCTCTCGCTCGTAGTAAGACTGCATGATGCTTTATTTCCAGGGGCACAGGTTGGGGGAAACCCTAGCAGGTAAACCTTCGATACTTTCCCTAAAACTGAGTATAAACCCGTCCTAATCACCGGGGGAAGACGCGAGAATTTATACCTACGATATAAACCTATCTTCACCTTCGGCGAAAATTTCCCCAAAGTTCCCCTCAGTTCACATAACATTGCAGTTTCGCAGGAAAAAGTTATTTTTTATACCGTTTTTCCAGATGCAGGCGGGCCTGTTCCCGGTCGTCGAAATGAATTTTCTCCGTGCCCAGGATCTGGTAATCTTCGTGACCCTTGCCCGCGATGAGCACACAATCCCCAGGCTGCGCCAGTTGAATGGCGGATTGGATGGCGGCGGCGCGATCGCACACCACCTCCTCCGCCCCCAAGGTTGCCGGAATTCCCTCCAGAATGTCCTGCAAAATCTGCTCCGGGTCTTCAGTGCGGGGGTTATCGGAAGTGACCACCACCGTATCCGCCAGATCGTAGGCAATGCGACCCATCTGGGGGCGTTTGGTGCGATCGCGGTCTCCACCACAGCCAAATACACAAATCAGCTTGCCGGTGACAAACGGTCTTGCCGCCTGTAGAGAACTCCTCAAACTATCAGGGGTATGGGCATAGTCCACAATCACGCTGATATCTTGTTCAGGGGTAACCTGTACCTGCTCCATGCGGCCCGGCACGCCGCCAAAGTTGGGTAAGGCCGCGGCCATTGCCTCCAGGGAAATCCCCATATGTAGCGCCGCCCCAACCGCTGCCAGCAGGTTTTCTAGGTTGAACTGCCCCACCAGGGGAGACATAAATTCCACCGCTCCCATGGGGGTATGGAGCATCCCCCCCACCCCGTTAGCCAGATAAGACAGGTTACTGGTATGCAGGTCTGCTTTGGAACTTTGAGTGCTGTAGGTCCACAGCCGGTCAGCACTGATCTGCTCACCCAGGCGCTGACCGTAGGGGGTATCCCAATTTACGATCGCCCTGCCCTTCAAATAATCTTCACTGAACAATAGGGCTTTGGCGCTGAAGTAGTCTTCTAAGTCTTTGTGATAGTCCAGATGGTCCTGGGTCAGGTTGGTGAACACCGCCACGTCAAAGGGGCAACCCCACACCCGCTTCTGGGCCAGAGCATGGGAGCTAACTTCCATGACAGCGGTCTGGCAACCGGCAGCCACCGCCGCCGCCAGGTCGGTCTGCAAGTCCACCGCAAAGGGAGTCGTGTATAGGGCAGTCTGGTAGTGACCGGGCCAGCGACTGTAGAGCGTGCCTAACAGGGCAGTGGGTTGGCCAGAGGTTGCCAGCAAATGCTCGATCAGATGGGTTGTCGTGGTCTTCCCATTCGTCCCGGTCACTCCGACCAGTCGCAGCTTTTGGGCCGGGTTGTCATAAAATCGAGCCGCTACTGCGGCACAGGCCAGGGCCATATCCGTCAGCGGCACCACGGGCGTTGCGTTGCCATCAGCCAAGGGGCGCTGCTGCAGAGCATGCTCCGAGACCAGAGCCGCCACCGCACCGGCCTCCAGAGCACCGGGCCAGAATTCTCCACCATCAACTCGGGTGCCGGGCATACCCATGAACAAATCTCCCGCCTGGCAGGCATGGGAGTTGGTGCATAACCCTTTGATCTCTAGATCCTTGGCAGCGGTCGGCAATTCTGCAGAACCGGCCATAAGACCATCCGGTAGTTCTTCAAGCAACTGATGCAGCTTCATATCAGCAACTCCTTCCTTCACTGAAGTTGGCCCTATTCTGCCTCACTCTGGTCTAAATGGGTCTGTATCATTTGCTCTACTCTGGCCTGAGAAACCCGAGGAGAAAGCCGTGGCAAACGCTGTTCCTGAGGTCCGGCAGGGGTTTCGACCACTCGACACAGCACCGGAATTTCATACTGGTAGCGGGCGAACCAATCGGCCTGGGTGGTAATGTCTCGCACTTCTAGCTCGAAGGGCAGGTGGCTCGCCGCCTCTAGCTTCTCCTGTAGCCCCTCACAGAGGTGGCAGCCCGGCTTACTGTACAGTACAAATTTCATAGGTCTAACCCTGAACAACGGTTTCATCCTAAAATCCGCGAAACATGCCGTACATATTCATGTCGTACAATCTCCAGCAGGGTAAATTTACCCTGATGCCCCGCTCAAAATAGCCAGAGTTGAGTGGTTTCGCGGGTTTATCCCACCCGCCTGAGGGGGTATTCAAAAGATAGACGCTGCCCCTTATAGACGCTGACCCTTACAGACGCTGACCCTTTACGTCGAAGCAACCGTTATGGCCCAGACTAACCCGTCCCTGATTCTTCCCCCATCCCTCAATCTCAACGACCTCAATGCGCAGTTTGAGACAGCCCACCCCCTGGATATTATTGGCTGGGCCGTTACGACATTTCCCCAGGGGTTAGTCCAGACCAGCGCCTTCAGCATTCTGGTTGTAACCCACATGCTGTATCGAGAGGTGTGCCCCCAGCCCCCTGTACCTGTGGTGTTCCTGGATACCCTGCATCATTTTCAGGCTACCCTGGACACAGTGGCACGGGCCACCCGTGATTACAATCTGGATTTGAGGCTATACCGAGCCCAGGGCGTATCAAGCCGGGAGGGGTTTGCCGCCCGATACGGTGAGCGGCTTTGGGAAAAAAATGTCAACCGCTTCCATTACCTGACTAAGGTAGAACCGCTGGAACGGGCTATGCGAGAGCTACGGGTGACAGCCTGGTTTACCGGACGCCGTCGGGACCAATCTTCCAGCCGTCGCCAGATGCCAATTCTCGAACTCGATGCCCAGGGCCGCTTAAAAATCAATCCCCTGGCCAACTGGAGCCGCAAACAAGTCTGGACTTATACCTTTGACCACAGGGTACTTTACAACCCCTTGCACGACGAGGGCTATACCAGCATTGGCGATGAGCCCCTGACCACCCCGATCGCTGCCGGAGAACACGAGCGAGCGGGTCGCTGGCGGGGTAGTCCCAAAATGGAGTGTGGCATCCATATCTAGGGCTGAATATCCCTATCTAGGGCTGAAACCAGGTTCCGCTGCCAATCAAATCTCGATTGTCCCTGAGGGAGCACCCTACGGCTGGCCTTGGGCAGGATTTATATATTACAAGAATCTAAATAATTAGCCATTTCCCTCCTCATGGGGGAATTCTAGGCCTATGGCATCCCCGTCGGGAAGGCCAGTTTGCCCTACGCGATAAGGTTCATTAACCTGGCTGTGATCAAACGCAATGCCATCCTCACCGCTCTACCTGAGACTTGGGTATTGGATGCTTCTCCCCTGAGAATCACCCCGGAAGATAGTTTGCAGCGGGCTCTGGCCATGATGGTAAGTGCTCAAAAACACTATGCAGTGGTGTATCAAAACCGTGCCCTACTGGGGGTATTTGACTATCACCACGTTAGTCTGGCCAGCTACCACCAGGCCAACTTTAGTCAGGCCCTTGTGCAGTCATGGATGACCTCCCTTGACCTTTTGGACAAAGTGCCGGGAGCAGCGTTCGACAAATTACTACAGCGCTTCGCCCTGACGGCACCCCTCGTCGATTACCAACCCATTACGAATGAGACCGGGCACTGGCTGGGGTTTATTGCCCCCGACGGAGTTTTGATGCCCTCCCTGCCCGCAACTGACCAGCAGGGTTGCCTCTCCTGCGAACCTCCCCCACTGGTTAACACAGCCGACCACAACCACCAGGAACCTTTACTCGCCCTGGCTCTAAAAGGGGCCCAGGTGGGAACCTGGATCTGGAATTTGCAACAGGGAACCATCAGTATTTCTGAGGAACTTGAGCGACTGCTCGGCTTGCCTCCCGGATCATTTCAGGGCAATTACGACGATTTGTTTATCCATGTGCACCCCCACGACCATGGCAAAGTGCATCAAACCCTGCAAGATGCGATTCATCAGGGCCAGCGCTACCACGTTGAATTTCGAGTATTGCAGGCTAATGGCGAAGAACGGTGGTTATCTTGCCGGGGACGAACCTTTACCGATACCCAGTACGACCCCTGTCTGACGGGCGTGCTTGTGGATATCTCTGATCAGAAGCAGGCTGAGCTAGCGCTGAGGGTGCAAACCCAACGGGAGCGCCTGGTCGCAGACATCGCCCAACGGATTCGCAACGAATTAGACCTGGAAAACATCCTGGAACTCACGGTTAACTCAGTGCGCGATTTTATTGACGCCGACCGGGTCATTATTATTCGGTCATCCACCACCATGAATGGGGAGGTTATAGAAGAATCGTGTTCTCCCGACTACCCGACTATGCTGGGCTGGCAACTACGCGACCCATGGTTTGTGGGAGAAAACTACCAGGAGCACTATCAGCAAGGCCGGGGGTTGGCCGTAGAAAACATCTATGCTCATGATTTATCTGAAGAGCAATTGATGTTTCTGGAATATTTTCAGATCAAAGCTGAAATTGTGGTGCCCCTGCTGCAGGAGCAGACTCTCTGGGGCCTGCTCATCGCCCACCAGTGCGGCGATACCCGCATGTGGCAAAAGGCAGATGTACGACTGCTGCAGAGTTTGTCAACCCAGGTTGGGATTGCCATTCAACAGGCGAAGATGCATGCTCAGCTAACCCTGGCCAATGAGCAACTGAAACGCATTGCTTACCTGGACGGACTTACCCAGGTACCCAACCGACGCCGATTTGAGCAACACATTCAAACAGAATGGCGGCGCATGAGCCGGGAACAAAAGCCCCTGGCTCTGATTATCGGCGATATCGATTTCTTCAAGGCTTACAACGATTTTTATGGCCACCAGGCTGGCGATAACTGCCTCAGGCTGGTAGCGCGCACTCTAATGCGGGCCGCCAAACGCCCTGGTGACCTGGTGGCCCGCTATGGTGGGGAGGAATTTGTGGTGGTATTACCCAATACCGACCTGAAGGGTGCCGAAACCGTCGCGGAAGACATTCGGTTTTTAATCCGCAGTCGCCGCATTGACCACAAAAAGTCAGAGGTCGACAAATTTGTCACCCTCAGTCTGGGAGTGGCGAGTTGTATTCCTAATAACTCTATGACCACCGACGATCTGGTCAAACTGGCCGATGACGCTCTCTATCAGGCCAAGAACGAGGGCCGAGACCAGGTCAGAGTTGCGGGTGCTCCCCCCCCTCCCGCCCAGAACGATACGCCGCTCGATCCATCCGAATAGGCTGCAGATCAGCAGGACTACCCAGCAGCAACCGCCACCGAAGAAGCTTCATCGTCTGTAATCACCTCTTCAAATCGAATGATGTCCTGACGAGGGCTGGAATGGCTGACTTTGACCTTCAATCGTTCCCCCAGGTCGGCAGAGCGGTCAAAGCGCATGGCCAGTTCCAGACCCAGCTCTTCAATCATAATCAGGCCCAGGCCAGTGTCTTCCCGCAGCCAGCGCAGCAGCATCACATCCCAAATCAGGTTACGATGACGCCGCAAATATTCCAGCGCCCAGTAACGCTTCGTTTGCCGCTCTACCAAAGTAGCCTCGTAGGACCCAGACGATGCTCCCTGGGCCAGCTCTGTCACTTCAGAAGAACTAAAGGGCAGGGGCTCTCCCCGCAGATGGGCTTTGAGCTGAAAATGGGCCAGCAAATCCGTATAGCGGCGAATGGGGGAGGTAACCTGGCTGTAGCTATCCAGGCCCAAAGTGGCGTGGCGGCTGGGAGTAATGCTAACTTCGCTACGGGTCATGCAGCGGCGAATGGCCGAATCTCGTACCCAGCCCGTGGGTAACAACAGCAGTTCTTCGTCCGGCGGCAGTTCTGGCTGGGGCTGGCTGCGAAAAGGAATCGCCAGCTCGTGCCGCTGACCGTAACGGGCGGCAACCTCGCCAGCCAAAATCATCATTTCTGCTACCATTTGGCGGGCAGGAGAATCGTCAAAGACTTCAATGATAATGTCGTCGTCGTCAGCAACAACCTTAATGCTCGACTCCGGCATATTGATAGAAATCGCCCCCTGATCACTCCGCCAGTGCACTCGCATCTGGGCCCAGTGGGCCAGTCGATGTAGTTCAGGCTCTGCCTTAACGCCCAGCTCTAACATCTCATCGACATCTTCATAGGTAAGTCGGTAGGTGGGTTTAATCAGGCTGGGGCGAATGGTGTAATCCTCGATCTCCCCAGAGTCTGACAAACAAACCCCAAAGCTCAGCGCACAGCAGGTTTTGCCCTGAATCAAGCTCATGGCCTGGGTGGCCAACTCCGCCGGAAACATGGGAATCATGCCCGTGGGCAGGTAAACGGTAGTACAGCGGCGACGGGCTTCTAAGTCTAGATCGTCACCGGGTATCAACCAGCGGGTCGGGTCGGCAATATGAATCCAAATGCGCTCTTGCCCATCTTCCCGGGTTTCTACACTGAGACCGTCGTCAATTTCCTGAGTACTGGCATCATCCACGGTGTAGACCTTGAGGTGGGTCAGGTCTAGCCGATTTTCATCGGGATCAGGTGGCGGCGATTGAAGCCTTTGCAACGCCATAGCGAGGATCTCTTCGGAAAACGAGCGGGGAATTTGGCTGCGCCTCAGGGCCAGATTTTCGTGGGGATGCCATAACCCCATGGCTACTAGGGTATCGAATGCGCCCTCGGCTGTGGCAGGTCGTTCTAAAACTGATAGAATTTCCGCCGCCTGGGTGCGCTGGCTAGACTCTTCACCTTGCAGAGCAAACCGCTCGATGATTTCAAGCCTGGGCCGATCTTGCTTATCCCAGGTAATATCCTCGCCGGCCAGGGCACGTTTTGCTTTATCCACAAACGAGTCCCATTCCTGTTGCCGCTGGGTTTCTCGCTGAATTTGCAGCAGCAGATCTTCTACCTGCGCAGCGGGTCTGGGCTCAAAGCGATCTCCCTTCTTCTTGAAATAAATTTTATCTTCAGTCAGCAACCGATAGGCCGCATAGCACAACGGCGGACTCTGATCTGAAAACAGGAGCATTGCCAGAGAAGCCGGGTCCGTAGACTCTTCGGCTTCCTGCAATAGCTCCCAAGCAACTTCGAGACTGGAAGGATCTAAATACGGCTCAGCCTCGACGAGAAAGGCTTCGATATCCGCAGGCTTAAAGGTTGCCCCGCTGATCTCATAGACCATATCGCGAGGATGTAAGGTATGGGACTGCCCTTGGGCGTCAATGACGACCCAATTCTTCTTACCTTCAGGGCGATCAACGACCCCTAAACGGGGTTGCCCCTGGTGCTTAAACTCAACTAATGTCCCTTTGTCAACCAAGCCACTATCCCAACGCGCACTATGTTTAGCCTAGCCTAGCCTTCCCCATTCACATAGGGCAGCAAAGCAATAATGCGGGCGCGCTTGATAGCAGTGGTGAGATCCCGCTGTTGCTTAGCGGTCAAGCCGGTAATGCGGCGGGGCAGAATTTTGCCCCGCTCGGTGATGAACTTACGCAGCAAATCGACATCTTTGTAGTCAATTGCTTCGTCTGGCTTGATTGGAGATACTCGACGACGAAAATAGGCCATAGGTCAGAATTATTTAATCTCTTTGTGGACAGTGTGCTTATTGCAGTGGGTGCAGAATTTCTTCAGCTCCATGCGACCCGTCGTGTTGCGACGGTTTTTCTGGGTGGTGTACCGGGATACACCGTTGGAACGCTTGTCCGGATTAGTCCGGCACTCTGTACATTCCAGAGTAATGACGAGGCGGACGCCTTTAGCCATGACAGATCACCTAGGATATTCGGGCAACGATGAACCGTTTCCAAATTCAACCTGAAAAGCTGCCCCCCCTGGGGAAACATCACAGCTCACCAGATGAACCTGAAATACAAGACACAATCTCTTATTATTTCACGGGCCACCCCAGAATGACAATTATTTTTCAGTTTTTTGCTCGACTCCAAACCCTACCAGCACTAGCGTGTCTAAGGGCTGATGGTCGGCTGGGCGCTGGTAGTTGAGAATTTGGCGAATTCGCATTTTGGGATTGATCAACCGAATGGAATCTACCGAGACAACCCGAGTGTAGTGGGTCGTCATCAGCAATTCTCGCTTGTCCTGGTTGTAGGTGAAAGCAGAAATAATAGGACGGGCTTCTTCGTAGGCGCGATCGCGCAAATAGTCACCCTGAATTAGCGCCCCTTCCTGTTCTTTGGGCACAAACAAGGCTCGCAGTTCCTGAGAGACCTCTTCCCCCTTGTCGGAAACGGTATGGAAGACCAGTTGAAAACCCGGCATCTGATCAATGTCCGAGGCTTCCCCATACTCGTTATCTGCCAGCACCTTGCGCTTGAGTTCAGGGGTAATGGGGTCAACCTGAAAATCCGTATGGGACCGCTCAATCTCATTATGGGCCAGGTAGTGATAGGTGCGCTCAATATCCCAATGGCCGATGCAGCAATCAAAAAAGTAGTTGATATCCGTCAGATCCATCGCTCAACCACAGCCAATCCAGCTTCTTTACCGTACCAAGTTTTGGAGACACCCTAATGAAGCAAATTACGTCAGACCAGGGTGTCTTTGTACTCGTCTAGCAGCGAAAGCACTTGAGTAAGCTTGAGGCGGTTGCTTTCCGAAGGATCTGACAGATAGCTCAGGAGTGCAAAATCTCGTTCAGTTTCGACTCTAGTTCGGCGAGCCGCTTGTTCTTTTGCTTTAATTCGGCGATCTGTATCTCGGTTTCTATCGTTCCACTCAAGGCCGAAATTAACCAGTGCCACCAGGATGGCTGCCAGAGTGAGTCGGTTGCTCCAGAGCCTTGGGCTGGCAAATTGTCCGAGGACTTGGAAGTCGGACTCATCGTAGAACCTCAAGAAAGCAATGCTGATTACGAGGATAGTGAGGGTAGTTCCCGGAACCAGTGAAAGGAAGTTAACCCAGCGATTCATTGGAAACCTACCGGCGGTCTATATCCATTTTAATCTCTCCCTTAGCTTCGCTCACCTCTTACTCCGCCGCCCGTCCTCAGGATTAGCGCGCCGCCCCAATAAGTATGATTCCTTACAGAATCCCCCGTAACTTTCCGTAATATATCCGTCAAGCTCTGGTGAATAACCCTCCAGAGTGATTGCAGGTCTCGAACCGGCACTTTATGATTAAGAAACTTAACGATATCCTCCTTCTGGATTGACTTAGGTGCCCTTAAGCCCTTCCTTAGTTGGTTTTTCGATATGCCTTTTTCCGTAGATACTGCCCGCATTCTGGCCGAGCCGTTGGTGACTGCTTTCTTCAGAGATACCGCCGGAGACTGGCGCTCGGAGCGGCGCTACTACACCCTCAAGAGCGGTGAAACCCAGGAAGTAGTGAGCCAGATCAAAATTAATTTTCTGGAAGGAGGACATCCTGAGCTGCTGAAGCTGGCCCAGATGCACCAGCTAGAGGCCCGTAAGCCACTGATCTGCGGCACTACCGTGAGTTGGGAAAGCGATTATGTGGGCACCGGCAAAAAGCCCGTCGTTGGCAGCACAATCTTCGGAGTCCGGGGCACAACGCTGTACCGAGATCGCGGCTTTGCCACCTCCAAGCCCGTCACCGCCCAATATTACTTCCGCGATAACCGCACCATGGTGCTCAAAACTGAGTACAACAACTCCTCCTTTGAAGAAGAAATTAAGCTCATCGGTCAACAGTACCGCACCCGCCAGACCGTGATCTCCCGCGCTGGCGAAGAAATCATGATTGGTCAGTACCTGGAAACCCGCTGCTAGGACGGAATTATCCGGCACCCTGTACACTCTAGGCAGGACTGTTAAGTAAATTCCTGACGGTTTCCATGACTCACTCGACCGACGTTAACACCCTGGCCCGCTGGATGGCGGCAGATTTTAGTAATCAGCAGCAGGCGTTTGACAACCCGCCCCTATATGCCCATATTCGGGTTTGTATGCGCCCCCTGCCTTTGGATCTGCTGGGCGGCATGGGCTTCTATCTGGAGCAGGCCTACGATTTTCAGCTCAAGCGTCCCTACCGAGCCAGGGGGATGAAGCTGATCCCAAACGGCGACCACATCGTTATCGAGAACTTCACGCTGAAAGATCCAGACGCATTCTACGGGGCATCCCGTGATCTGGGACATCTCTCGAAGCTGACCTCCGACCAGTTCCAGAAAATGGGCGGCTGCAACATGATCGTTTGCTGGACGGGACACAGCTTTAAGGGCCAGGTGGAGCCGGGCAAAGCCTGTATGGTCGAGCGCAACGGCAAAACCACTTACCTGGATAGTGAATTCGAGATTGACGCGGATCAGTTCATTAGCTGGGATCGGGGGCGTGATCCAGAAACCGATGAACATATCTGGGGTTCTTTAGCCGGGCCGTTTCAGTTCCGCCGTAAAGCCACCTTTGCCAACGAAGTCCCCGGCATTTAGCTGATCCCGCAAACTGCTGATCCCGCAAACTACTGATCCCGCAAACTACTGATCCCGCAAATTGTAAAGTGGGCTCTGCCCACTACCTGACCGGCGCTGCCAAACAAGGGTGGGGGGCAGTTCTATCCAACCAGAATTCAGCCCCAAGTCCCTCTCGCTAATCCCTCAGTAATCAGGCTTACCCTGCCAATCTTGATTATGGGTAAACCCTCCAATCTCTTACTCAAGCTCAGTCGCAAACTCTTTACAGAAGAAGACGATCGCAGTGCCTTTGTCGAAGCCTTAACCCATCCCCAAAGCTTCTCCCCTGCTATTCTTTGGACCAAACCTCGGCCAGAGAACAATCCGTTTGAGGTGCTGCCGCCCCTGCCCTGGCAGCCTGATTCAGTCGATCGTCTGGCCCTGGGGGAAAGAGCCGGACAGCATCCATGGCACAACCAGGGCTACTACTACTGCCTGGATGCTTCATCGGTTTTTGAAGCCGCAATTTTGCAGGCTGTTTCCCAGCCTGCAGAAACCGTTTTAGATCTATGTGCAGCTCCTGGTGGCAAAAGCCTGTTAGCTCGAGCTATGCTAAAATCAGACCACCTGCTCTGTAACGAAGTTATTCGCAAGCGGGTCAAAATTCTCATTTCTAACCTCAAACGCTGCGGCGCGACCGAGGCTCTGGCCTTTAATTTGGATAGCCAGGTTTTTGCTGAGCAGTTGCCCCGCTCCGCAGCGGTGGTGATTGTGGATGCTCCCTGCACCGGGCAATCTCTCCTGGCGAAAGGGGACAAAGCCCTGGGCTGCTTCCACCCGGTCAGTATCAACAAAAGCGCCAGCCGCCAGAAACGCATTATGGCTAACGCTGCCCAAACCGTTGCCGGTGGAGGCTACCTGGCCTACATGACCTGCACCTTTTCGACTGAAGAAAACGAACAGGTGGGGGAATGGCTGATGAAACAGTTTCCCCAGTTTGAACCCGTGGAAGTGCCTTTGCTGCGTACCTACGCATCCCATCTAGCCGATTTTCCCTGCTATCGCCTGTGGCCTCAGTCGGGGTTGGGGGCTGGAGGGTTTACCGCGTTGTTTCGGAATAAGGGGAATGACTCTCATCCTTTAAATCACGATTTTGTGCAAACCAGGGGCATGGAGATCTACTCTCTTTAGGACATTGGGGACTGTTTTTCTTCAGCATTTACACCTTGTCCAAGTCCAGAAGTGGAGTTTTACCTGAGAGAAAACTACAGATCAATGTCACTGACATAAGGCTGGTGGGCAGTGCCCACCCTAGGGCAGAGCAAGGCTTTCAGCAATTTGCAGGGGTTGATTTCAGCTTAATTCAGTGACATTCAACTACAGATTTTGAGCTGGACTTGGTATCAGTCAGAATCAGGGGTGTACTTTTTCGTTGACGCTTCATGTCTAACCCCAACAAAGCTCTGGTTCAGGTGCATCTGGCGGTATTTCTGTTCGGCTTGTCCGGCTTGTTCGGCAAGTTTTTGGCGTTGCCAGCTACGGTCATTGTTTTGGCACGCACAGGATTTGCCAGTTTAGCTTTGGGATGGTGGTTAGTCAGGGGGCACAAATCTTTCCGCCTTTTCCGAGGGCGAGACCTGCTGGGCCTGATGCTGCTGGGGGTGCTGCTGGCCTTTCACTGGGTTAGCTTTTTTCGCAGCATCCAGCTTTCTACGGTAGCGATCGGATTATTAACGTTTTCGAGTTTTCCCGTATTCGTGACCTTGCTGGAGCCGTTTTTTTTCTCGACCCGTTGGTGCTGGCCAGATGTCGTAGCAGCAGTGCTGGTAGTTCTGGGTGTCGCCCTGGTTATTCCTGAATATCGCCTGGAGGCTGAAACGACGGTAGGAGCCATCTGGGGGCTGCTGTCAGGTTTCTCATTTGCGCTGCTGCAGCTGCTCAACAAGGGTTATCGACAGCGATATGCTGCCATGACCATTGCCTTTTACCAGGACTTGTTTGCTTTCATCAGTTTGTTGTTTGTGGCTCCCCTGGCTAACCTTGCCCTGTCTGCCTCGGATCTAGGTTTGCTGCTGATTCTGGGGGTACTCTGCACGGCGGTGGCCCATACGCTATTTATTGAGAGTCTTGCCGTACTCCGGACTCAAACCGCAAGCATTATCAGCGCCTTAGAACCCGTCTACGGAATAGTACTGGCGGCTCTTTTGTTGGGCGAATTACCCACCTTCCGGACCCTGTTAGGTGGCTTGCTAATTATCGGCACAACGACTCTGGTCAGTTGGCAAAGCCACCAGACGGTGACGTAAGATTTTTTGGCGTTGAGCGATCGACAACAGGTAAAAAGTCAGTCGGCGAACCAGAGTTGGGGTATGCAGTTCAGGTCCCAAAATTAACCTTCAAACAGCGTTCTTTCCATGGCCCTGTCTTTTGCCTTTGGCGACAGACCAGCGGTCAAACAGGTTTCGTTACAAAGCAAAAATTTCCTTTCGATAGGAGCCCTCTTACGAAGCCTACGCCTCGGAGGCAGGGGCTGCTGCCCACTAGCAAACCGAGCACAACCTTATCTGGCGAGAAACGGTTGCCCCCTGGATGGTAGAACCCCGACAGGGAATGCCTTACACCATGATTGCACCGGAATAAGAGAAAAGAGTAAAGGATAAAGGAAGATCAGTTACAGGCCATAGGTCGTAGGCTATTTTAGTACAAACTATTCACTGCCTCCGGGCTGTTATCATCCCGTTCTAATTCTGCATCTCATTTCTGACTCATCTGCTCTTTTGCTCTTGACTCAACCAATGGCTTCTCCTATCACTCCCTTCTTTTTTGCCAAAGTGCCGCCGATCCATTTTGGGGCTGGCAAACTTCAGCAGCTTGTACCGCTACTAGAGAGCTTTAATAGTCGGTCCATTCTGCTGATAACAGGGGGCAAATCTCTGGAGGCTTCCGGTAAATTAGCAGAAATTGGCACTTTGCTGAGTCAGGCTGGCATCCGTTTCGATCGAGTGATTTGCTACACAGAACCCAGCACCAAGGCAGTAGATCGCATCTGTGCTGACTATCGCGGCAGGGGAATTGAGGCGGTAGTGGCTGTTGGCGGCGGCAGCAGCATCGATATGGGCAAGGCTGTTTCGGCCCTGTTGCCCCACAACAACTCTATCCTCGACCATCTGGAAGGGGTCGGACGGGGGATTCCCCATAGCGGGGTGAAGGTGCCTTATATCGCTATTCCGACCACTTCGGGAACGGGCGGGGAAGTAACAAAAAATGCTGTAATCAGCCAAGTCGGCCCTGAGGGCTATAAAAAGTCTCTACGCCACGACAACCTGATTCCCGATGCCGTGATTGTGGATAGCACCCTGCTCACCTCCTGCCCGCCCCAGGTTACGGCAACCTGCGGGCTGGATGCGTTGACTCAGCTTTTAGAACCCTATCTATCACCAACGGCCTCACCCCTGACGGATGCGATCGCCTTCAGCGGTCTCCAACACATTATTCCTAACCTGCTGCCGGCCTGCGGTGAAGGCGCAGGAGATGTTGCCGTCCGCGAAGCGATGGCCTATGGCTCCCTTTGCTCCGGTATTGCCCTGGCGAATGCTGGGCTAGGGATTGTCCATGGGTTAGCGTCTCCCATTGGTGGATATTTCCCAATTCCCCACGGAGTGGTTTGCGGCACCCTGATGGCGGCGGCCCTGCGAGCGAACTGGCAGGCCATGCAATCACGAGACCCCCATCACAAGGCCGTTCCTAAACTGGCTCGGGTAGGGCAACTGCTCACCCCCGAAACCGGCCAGTCTGACGCCTATTATGTAGACCTGCTTATTGATACGCTGGAAACCTGGACCGAACAGCTTCAGGTGCCTCGGCTAGGGAAATATGGCCTGGAACCGAGCGACTTAGACAAAATTCTAGACGGTACTAAAAACCGCAACAATCCGATAGAACTCAGTCGGGATGAAATCAGAACCCTGGTAGAGACTCGTTTATAGGCTTTGTGTCTGGGTAATCGTGCCCATCTTTCCCCTGCGATCTACTGAGGTGTTTCTACAAGGAGACTTTACATCCCCTGGCAATTACGTAAGAAATCCATATTTACGGTGTTCTTTTATACGAAACAGTTTCAAGCTGGAAACAGTTGTCCAATGCTTCGATCCTGTTTCTACACCCATGTCGCGCCATCCTCTAGTCCTATCGCCGAAGACCTTGAACTCAGTTCGTCAGTCCTCTGAGGCCGGTTTTACACTCATTGAGCTGTTAGTAACGATGGGTATCATCGGGGTACTGGCAGCTATTAGCCTGCCTAGCTTTGCGAGCTATGCTAATCGGGCGAAAGAGGCTAGGGCTAGTGTTCATTTAGGCTCAGTCAATCGCGCTCAGCAGGCTTACCGATTGGAACACAACAGCTTTTCAGATTCGTTAAGCAGTTTAGGCCTGTCCACATCCGATAGTGACTACATCTACACCGTTGCCAACGCAGCTAAAAGCCATGTCATTGTTGAAGCACAACCGACAACAGCAGCGATGCCTCTGATGGCTTTTCAGCACCAGGTGGAGCCAGTGCAGGGGCAACGTCTAATGGCACTACATCCAAGGGTAGAGGTGGCAACGGGTCTGGGACAACAGCCTCTATCCCTGATGGGGCTTGCATTGACAGCGAATCCGGTCTTCCCATTGTTCCGGCTACTGGGGAAGAAATAACGGGTATCCCCAGTGGAACAGAGCTTCCACCCTGTGCTACCAGTGATGATCACTCCGATGACGATGATGACGATGATCGCTTTGATGACGACGACGAGCGCTCAGACGATGACGAGGACCGTTTTGATGATGACGATAATGAGCGTTCTGACGACGATAATGAGCGTTCTGATGACGATAATAACCGCAGAAACAACGGCAGAAGGCGTGGAAGAAATAAATAAATCTTGCCCAAGTTCAAAAGTGAAGTTTTACCTTAGAAAAAACTCCAGATCTCGAACTGGACTTGGCATAACTGACTGCCCTGCGGATTCAAATCTTAGCGGCGGGGTTAAACCCATTCTCAGCATCGCAGCCACACATCTCGCCCCCCGGCCCCTAGCCATCCACTCCAATGGGTAGCTCTAATACCAATTTAATTTGAGGATGCGCTTAATACAGCATTGGTGATGAACTCCCATCCAGTGACCGAGCGAATGACATCTGTGGTCATTTCTGACAGCACGGTGTTCA